>Ga0070741_10000234_pt1 | contig 210924 bp, 189 predicted proteins | sample Coa_R1_4_FD_66440 | JGI IMG/M metagenome (GOLD analysis project Ga0070741, IMG submission 66440) | Surface soil microbial communities from Centralia Pennsylvania, which are recovering from an underground coalmine fire - Coalmine... | ecosystem: Environmental > Terrestrial > Soil >...
CTGACAGCAATCCTCGTAACTTAATCTCATCGCACCGTCTGAGTGCATCTCCACTAATACCTATAACTAGCCGCGACCATAGATAGTGCCACTTATGCGGGCGCGTTTCGTAACAGTCTGATACGAGGAATCGTTTGCGGTGCAACGACTCATCGTGTCACAGATTAAGCAGACGAACAACGTATCGAGCAATGATCCCTATTCAGGAAATGTGGACTACAACAACACACCGTGGTTTGATTGGGGTCCTTATCTTTGGGCAAGTGCCGATACGCGGAGAAGCGATGGCCTTGTGTGGTGCAACGCACAGGGCGTTGCACCCTGCTTTGGGAGACGAGACCTTCGTTTTGGGGACCTGGGCCAACCCGATATGTTCTGGGGCGATTTCACTCATCCCAGTGCCGAAGGTGAAGAAAGGGTGGCGGGCCAACTTGTTAAATTTATCCAAGGGCAGCTACCCCCTCCGCAGACGCAAAACTTCCAATGGGTCTCGTCATGGGTTGGTAGGTAAGTGCAACCTGATTCTCGTGGTCGGTAAGTGCTCGAAAACTGGTGTATCGCTAAAAGTCAAAAACGGTCGACGAGATTGGGCTGGTTACAAATCCGTGGTAGCTGTCGTGATCGAAAGTGTATTCACCAACAATTTGGCCACTGGCGTTGATTCCGAGTGCATAGGTTCCCGCAGCAGAAGGGACGCTAAACGAAATGTACTTACCCCGGTAAAAAGCGAATGCAAAGTCAGTAGATGAGCTGGGATTGTACCATCCAACGACAATGCCACTGTCATTGATGCCCTCGGCTTCGGTCATCGCTGCACCGGGGAAATCGATTGTCTGGCACTGATTTCCGCGGCACTGGAAACCGTCGTAGTCGGTCCAGCCGACAATCTGACCCAGGTTATTGATTCCCGTGGCGTAGGCATACACGTTCTGCCCTGGTGTCATCAGGTCTTTGAAGGTGCCGCTACGCAGCTTGAATGCCGTGGTGCTGCCGACTGTTCCTGCTCCCCCAACAATGTCTTCCGCGTTATTGATCCCGAAACTGAAGGTTGCGCTGTCATTCCCTTTTCGTATCGGCGTAAAGGTGGCACCATCGAACAGAAAGCCAACCACGCGAAGATTCCCAGCAGAGCCGACAATCAGCCCAGAATCGTTTATCCCGGTGGGAAATGTGCGATTCTGACCTGGATAGTCGAAGTAGATAAATGTGCCGTTCCGATACAGAAACCCGTGAGATCCTGAATTCGTGTTCCAGCCGTAGTTGCCGACCATATCACCAAACGAATTGATCCCGTAGATTCCGGTAAATGCCGCGCCGGGAACGTCGATGGTTGTGAACGTCAACTGTACTGGCGTGACACTCGACTGACCAAACGCCCCCGAGAAACTTACCAGAGCGACAAACAGCAGCAAGCCTGACCCACGTCGGCTCATCGGTACCCCCAGAACTTACCACGGATTGTGCTATGGTTCTGCGCCTTCGTCAATGCAAAAGGGCACGACAATTCGCTTTTGCTAATCGACTCGATGGCGAATCAACTCGTGTGCAGATTTTTACATTTTAAGCATAGCCGGCCGAGACGCCTATCTCGCCATCAATCGACAGGGCTCCTCGGCACCGGTGCGCTCAATTCCGCATGCATCATTCCCGGCAATTCATCCCCGCGGAAGTATTGTTCTTTGGGGCCGCACATCTAGAGGGGTCGCGCGACGACTTGGGCAGGATACAGAGACAGATTTTAACCTCCTACGTGCGGGAGAAGCATAACTGTCGTGATCAGGCCTTTACACTCACAATGCTGTCCTGGAGTCTTGCACTCCGTCTGAAGTTAGCTCTCTCTTACAAGCGCCGGTGCGCTCTCCGGTTACATCCATGGTTGCAACTGCCGTCGATACTCGGCAGCGTCGAAGTGGCCTTGCGAGGAGGCAATCAGGCCGTGGTCGTCCATGCGCCAAACTTCGAAACCGCTGATCCTCACCTTGTGACCAGTTCCTCCCGGCCCCGTATTCGTGCCGGTGAGAGTCCAGTGGTACTCGAACACATCCGTCCGTATTAGCAGGTCATCCATAGTCACCGAGAGGTCTGGGAATGCGGTCATGAACGACTCCGCGACCTGGGCAATCGCGTTTCGCCCGAGCGCAGGAGGGTCGTCGTTGACGCGCAGGGATCCGTCAGGAGCGAAGAACGAGGCCACCAGAGCGGGATTCTGGCTGCACCACGCCGCGGTATAGCTCTTTGCGAAATCCCGGAGCTTAGGTAAGTCAGGCAGCATAGGGATTCATCGTATCAAGCGGGTCGCGAGTAATGTCGAGGGTTTGTTCATGAGCGTGAACCTGACTTTGGCATCTTAAAAGCCTCAACTGGCGGCTGCCTGCTTTTCTACGTCGACTTGCTGCGCAGGCATCGTCTCGCGCGCGGCGCGCACCGATCCGAGAATCAAAAGCACGTTGGTGGCGAGGATGGCTGTGAACGCCATCGCCGGCAGGTAGATAAATTCGGCCTCGCTGGTCTGCACCACCTGCACCGCGAGGACGGCGGTGATCAGCCCGCGGGGCATCATGAGAAAGACCAGTTCCCGTTCCGCGCGGGAAAGTTCGCTCAGCGCGATGCGGCTGATCTGCACCGCCAGGAAGCGCGAGAGCAGTAGCGCCGCCACCATGGCAAAGATCGGCAGCACGTATTGGCGGCCTACGAACTCGACGACTACTCCCAGCAGGACGAAGAAAAACGAGCGCACCAGGAAACTGAGTTCGGAATGGAAGGCGAGGAACTGCACTTCCTCGCGCTTGATCTCCACCCGGCCCGGCAGGTTTCCCAGCACCAGGCCGAAGGCAAGAACCGCGAGCAGTCCGGTGCCGCCGATCGCGTGCGTGGCCGAATAGATTCCCAGCACCACGCCGAAGGCTACGGTGTTGCTGAATTTTTGCGAAGCCACTTTCGGCCACAGCCACCACCAGAGCAGTCCTGATCCCAAGCCCATCGCAATGGCGATGGAGCCCTGGCGGGCGAAGCCCGACATGAATCCGGAGATTTGGGTGCCGGTCGCGGGACCGTGCAGCAGGCTGCTGACGGCCAGCACGCCGATCACGTCGCCCAGCGCGGACTCCAACAGCAGAACCACCCGCAACGGTTCCCGAACATTCAGTTGCTGGAGAACGGGCATGACAATCGTGCTGCTGGTGCAACCGAAGACGGCCCCGAGAAGAAGCGCCGGCCTCCAGGCAAGCGCCATGCTCCAATGCGCGGTCGCGGCGACGGCGCCGAACGCCAACACGTAGCCGACAAACGCCAGCAGCACTCCCCCGGGGAAATGGCGCAGGCCTTCGCGCAGGTTCAACTCCATGCCGCCCTCAAACAGAATGAGAATCAGCGCGAGCGAGCCCAGAAGTTGAGTGAAAGTACGAAATTGATCGGGGTCAATCCACTTGAGTACGGGGCCGAGCACCAGGCCGGTGACCAGAAGCACCACGAGGTCGGGAATGCGGGTAATCCGGAAGAGGCGGTTGGCGACGAAGGCCAGCACCAGGAGTCCGCTGATCAGCCCGAAGATTTGGATCTCGTTCAAGCCGCGTCTCCTCGAAGTTTGGCTATGCTACCACTGCCGGGATGGAGAGGCGGGTCGGAAGTGCATCGGGCTCCCGGGTGAGACTTCGTGTCCTTTGTGGTTGCAGACTGCCATTCGCGAATCCTTTTCGCCTGTCGTAGAATCACCTATTTGGGCGTAAGCATTGATCGCAATCAGGAGAGCACGACTTTGCCAGAAACCATTTATGACGTGGCGATTGTGGGCAGCGGGCCGGCCGGTTACACCGCTGCCATTCGCGCCGGGCAACTCGGTTTGAAAACGGCCTTGATCGAAAAAGATAACGTGCTGGGCGGAACATGTTTGCACGTGGGCTGCATCCCCACCAAGGCGTTGCTATTCAACGCCGAGATATGGGATCACCTGAAAGATGCGAAAGAGTACGGCATCGAGGGCGTGGACTCGCGCAAGCTGAACTGGGCGGCAGTGCAGGACCGCAAGCAGAAGATCGTGGCCAAGCACGCCAAGGGCCTGGAATTCCTGATGAAGAAGAATAAGGTCGAAACCATTCGCGGGTACGGCAAGCTGACCGGTCACGCTCGGGGCGGAGTTCACACGGTGAACGTCAGCGCCAGTGATGGCACGGCGAAACAAATCAAAGCGAAAAACGTGATTCTCTCGACCGGATCGGAAGCGCGCATGCTTCCGGGACTGCAACCGGATGACACTGTCCTGACCAACATTGAAATTCTCAGCCTCAAGCAGGTTCCGAAGTCACTGATCATTGTGGGCGCCGGTGCCGTTGGGGTGGAGTTCGCCTCGATCTACAAATCGTTCGATTGCGACGTGACCATTATCGAAATGCTGCCGCGGCTGGTGCCGATTGAAGATGAGGAGATTTCGAAAGAACTGGCCCGCGTATATCGCAAACGCGGCATCAACTTCCATACCGGCGCGAAGGTGGAGAAGGTCGAGAAGACCGGCAGCGGCGTTTCCGTCACCATCACCGTGGACGGCAAGCAGCAGAAGATTGATGCGCAGAAGATCCTGATCGCGGTTGGACGCAAGCCGCGCACGGAAAACCTTGGGCTGGAAGAAACTCACATCAAGCCGGAGCGCGGATTTATCAAGGTGGACAGCTTCATGCACACCGACGAGCCTGGCGTGTATGCGATCGGCGACATCGTGCTGGGAACGCCGCAGCTGGCGCACGTCGGGGCGATGGAAGGCATCGTCGCGGTCACAAAGATCGCAGGCAAGCATGCCAAGCCGGTGAACCTGGAGAGAATTCCGAATGCCACCTACTGCCATCCCGAGATCGGGAGCGTGGGGCTCACCCAGGCGCGGGCCGAAGAACTTGGCTACACGGTCAAGGTCGGAAAGTTCCCGTTCACGGCGAATTCCCGGGCGTCAATCGTGGGCTCGCACGAAGGATTTGTGAAGATCGTCTCGGATGCAGAATACGGTGAAGTGCTGGGCGTGCACATCATTGGTCCGCAGGCTACAGAGTTGATTGCCGAGTCGGTCGCCGCGATGGAGTTGGAAGTGACCGTGGAAGATCTGGTCTGGACAATCCACGCGCATCCGACCTTGGCCGAGGCGATGCTGGATGCATCCAACAGCGTGTACGGCATGGCGATCAACGCGTAGGAGCATGGCGCCCTCAATTACAGGCTCTCAAGTTGACGGCTGGCAATTGAAAATCGGTTACGTGTGATTTCGGTTCTCCAACTCGATCGGCTCGATTACGCGACCGGGCTGCGTCTGCAGCAGCGGATGGTTGAGTTGCGTAAAGCGGGGCAGATTGGAGATGTTCTATTGCTGCTGGAGCATCCACCCGTCATTACGCTGGGACGCAATGCGAAAGCAGCGAACGTGGTTGCTTCTACGCAAGAGCTCTCCCGCCGCGGGGTTGAGGTGTTCGAGTGTGATCGCGGCGGGGACGTAACGTTCCATGGACCGGGACAGATCGTGGGCTACCCGATCTTTGATTTGCGCAGGTTCCCGTCATCCGAGGTGAAACGAAAGACGCTCGGCGTGGTGGAATACGTTCGTAGGCTCGAGGAAGTGCTGATTCGAACGTGCGCGGACTTTGGCATTGCCACCCGACGAATCGAGGGGTTAACGGGGGTTTGGACTGTCGGCGGTGAGACGCAATCGACTGCGCCGGACCGCCCGGCGATGGATTCGTCTCCGATTGAGATATCAAAAAATACGGAGGCCAAGATCGCCGCGCTCGGCATCCACATTTCGCGCGGAGTAACTTCCCATGGCTTCGCTCTGAATGTGAATGCCGAGCTCAGCTATTTCGATCTCATCATTCCTTGCGGGATCACCTCAAAGCCCGTGACTTCCATGCAGAAAGAACTTGGGCGGGAAGTATCGTTGCAAGACGTTTCGAATTCAATCTCTCGCAACTTCGGGACGGTGTTTGCGAGCCAGATCTTGTGGTTGGAGAGTCTGGATGCGTTGCTCGGCGAAACCGTGGGGGTCCCGATGAAGCCGCCGGAAGAACTCAGAAAACTACACAAAGAAGAAGATCAGTTCTGGGCCTAGCTTCTGACGATCTACGGTTTGGGTATGAGCATTCGGATGACGACCCACCGCACCTCAGCCTTCTCTGCATCGACCTCAATCATGCTTGCATCTGAGGTGTAGGTTTGCCCAGGATGCAATGCTTGTCGCACGCCCTCGAAGTCGGCGTTTAGATCGGTGAGCGCCACCAGTAACAGATGATCCTTTCCCTTGGCAGAAAAGTAGGAACTGCTCAGGCTGCCGCCGCGGTCCAGTCGGTGCTGATAGCCAGTGATGAATCCGTTGGTGAAGAGAGTAGTCGTGGTTCCGATTTCTGCATCGCCCATTCTAATGGGACGGGCGCAGTTGCCAGGGTCCAGGCATGTGCGTACTTCCGCATCCCAATGATGCTTCAGTTCCCCCAGGATCAGCTGCGAGGACGCGTTGCGGGCGTTGGCAATTTCGGGTGCTGCACCGCGGGGCAGGAAGCGGACGTCCCCGAACTTCAGCGTCTCAGGGATGCTTGCCTTCCGGGAGGCGAGCGTTAAACCCTCGCCCAGCGCGATCAGGACACAGTCGTGATCGTGTTGCTCGATTGCTGCCGTGGCACCCTGTCCAAACTCCAGTCGAGAAACCCGAAAATAACTGTTATCTTCCACTAGCTGAACGTTCGGCCGTATGGTGACTTGCTCTGCCGGTTTGGCGCTCTCGATAATGCCGCTGGCTTGGGACAGCGCTGGTGTTGGCGTAAAGGACAAACTCAGCAGGGCGACAAATAAAATAACCTTCAAGCTCGTACACCTTTCCCGAAGCCGCAAGTATACCCTCGCGTGTTGCGCCATAGTCGCGATACCTAGCCCAAATGCCGTGGTCGCGTTAGCATAGTAGTTTGCATGTCAGAAAAGAAGATGAAGACGTCCACTTCGGGGTCGAATTCGAACAGTCGCTCTGCTGCGAGTTCTGAGCGCAGTTATCAAATCACCGATTATCGCCTCGAGAAACCACGTTTCGAGCTGAAGCAGGTTTGTCTGGATGACGGAGTCTGCTACCAGATTGAAGGCGACTTGGACGCTCCGGTACCTCCCATCCGCGATTCGAAGTACCTCTCCCAGCAGCAGTGCATCGAGATCTATCGCTGGATGCTGCTCAATCGCAAAATGGAGACCGCGCTCGAGAATCTTTACAAGCAGGGCAAAGTTGTCGGCGGCGTGTACTTCGGATTAGGGCAGGAAGCGTGCTCGTGCGCATCCGCCTATGCGCTGAAACCGGACGAGTGGCTGGGGCCGATGATCCGCAACCAGGGATCGTTGCTGGTGCGCGGATTTTCCGCGCGCGACATCATGATGCAGTACATGGCGAAGGCCGGGTCTCCGACCAAGGGTCGCGATGCCTCGTCGCACTTCGGGGACATTCAGCAACGCAACGTGGTCGCACCAATCTCTACCTTGGGCGATCTCATCCCGGTGCTTGCGGGAGTGGCTCTGGGCGCGCGTTTGCAGGGACGAAACATCGCGGTGATGACCTACATCGGCGATGGGGGGCAATCCACGGGCGTCACCTACGAGGGAATAAATTTTGCCGCAGTACAGGATCTTGGACTCGTACTGTTCGTGGAGAATAATCTGTGGGGATATTCGACACCCGCTGACATGCAATTTCGAGTGAAGGATCTGGCAGAGCGCGCCATCGCCTATGGAATTCCTGGCGTGATCGTGGATGGAACCGACCCCTGCCAGGTGTACGACGCGGCCCATGAAGCCTGCGAGCGCGCGCGCCGCGGAGAGGGTCCGACGCTGATCGAAGCGAAGATGATGCGCATGAAGGGGCACGCCATCCACGATGCGGCCGAATACGTGCCGAAGCCCTTGTCTGAGTACTGGAAGAAGCGGGATCCTATGGCGCGTTTCGAAGACTACCTGGTGAATACCAAGAAATGGCTTACGCGCGAAGAAAACCAAAAGCTGATCGCCGACGTTGATCGCGAACTGGATGCGGATCGGGAGTTCGCGGTAAATTCTCCAATGCCGGTACCCGAGAGCGCGGCGGGCGGAACGTACTGCGAAAACGGCTGCCACGAGGTCAAAGCGAAGTACCAAGTCCCGATCGTGTCCACCAGGAAATCAGTGAAGCTGAAGCAGGGCGACGCGGCTGTGCACTTGAAATAATGGATAGTGCCTCCACCGGCTGCAGTCCATAACGCAGCCAATCAACGTCGTCTCCCGCATCTGGTACGATTATTCAACGTATGCCGCAACTCACCTATCTGGAAGCAATCCGTCAAGGCATCTGGGAGGAGATGGAGCGCGACCCGACGGTCTTCTGCATCGGAGAAGACATCGGAATCTACGGCGGCGCATTCAAAGTCACCGATGGCTTCATCGACCGCTTCGGTCCCGAACGCGTAATTGACACTCCCATCGCGGAGTCTGCGATTGTTGGGGCTGCATTCGGAGCGTCGCTTACAGGCATGCGTCCGGTGGCTGAGTTCCAGTTCATGGATTTCATCGGATGCGCTTTCAACCAGATCGTGAACATGGTGGCGAAAGCGCACTATCGCTGGGGAGCGCCCGCGCCCATGGTGATTCGCGGGCCAAGCGGCGGCAACGTGCATGGCGGCCCATTCCATTCGCAGAATCCGGAGATGTGGTTCGTTCACGCGCCCGGGTTGAAGGTAGTCTGTCCGGCGAGCGCTTACGACGCGAAAGGCTTGATCAAGTCGGCGATTCGCGACAATAATCCTGTCCTCTTCTTCGAACACAAATATCTCTATCGCCGGATCAAAGAAGAAGTTCCCGCGGAGGATTACGTTGTCCCTCTCGGGAGGGCCCGCGTAGCCCGGGAAGGCCTTGATCTCAGCATCATTACTTATGCGGCCATGGTGCATACCGCGCTTGAAGCCGCCGCCATTCTCGCAAAGGAAGGTATCGAGATCGAGATCATTGATCTGCGGACGCTTTCGCCACTCGACCGCGAGGCCATCGCGCAGACGGTTCGCAAGACCAATAAAGTCATTCTGCTGCACGAAGACGTGCGCACCGGCGGTATCGCCGGGGAACTCGCCGCCATTATTAATGAAGAAGCCTTCGACGACCTCGACGGGCCGATCGTGCGCATTACCGCGCAGGATTCCCCGGTTCCGTTCTCGCCGCCGCAGGAAGAATATTTTCTTCCCAAAGTCAGCGATATCGTCCGCGAAGCGCGGCGCCTGAAGGCTTACTGAGCAGTCCTCGAAGTTCCGGCACGCGGTTGAAATTCAAGGAGGGCCGATGCGCAATTTCATTCTGGGGGTGATTGTCACACTGGCCATCATCGTGGTCGGTGGTCTCGTGTATGTTCAACTCGGCTTCATGCCCACCAATGCCGACGCGGCCCCATCCGGTCTGGAGCGTCGCCTGATGCTCAGCGCCCTGGACGCTTCCATGGAGCGCAGGGCGCAGCACGCGAGCAATCCCGTGCCGCCTACCGACGAAAACATCGTGGAGGGTATGAAGATCTACACCATGAATTGCGCGGCATGTCATGGCGCACTCGATCTCAAACCAAGCCCGCTTGCGAAGTCGTTCTATCCTGCTCCCCCGCAAATTGTGTTGCATCCTATGGACGATCCCGAGTGGCATATCCATTACGCGATCCGTACCGGGGTTCGTTACACCGGAATGCCTGCATGGAACGTGGTGCTAAGCGACCAGGACATATGGAAAGTCACGGCATTTTTGACCCGCATCGAAAAATTGTCCCCGGCCGTGCAGGACTACTGGAAGAAATCCTTTGGCGTGAACCCTCCCAGCGAGAGCGGGTCTCACGATAGCGGCGATCAGCACGATATGGGCGGTAAGGAAGACAAGGACTAGGCGTCCTGCCACCCTGCAAAAGCCAATATATAATGATGGGTTGCGCTTGGCCCCATATCGGTCATTGTGGCTGCGCGAAAGGGAATTATGCCGACTGATATCGTCATGCCCCAGATGGGCGAATCGATCGTAGAAGGAACCATTACCAAGTGGCTCAAGAAGGCTGGAGACAAGGTTCAGCGCGACGAGCCCCTGTTCGAGATCTCTACCGACAAGGTGGATGCCGAGATTCCTTCTCCCGCCACGGGTGTGCTGCAGGAGATAAAGATCGCCGAAGGCACGACCGTCAGCGTGAATACGGTGGTGGGAACTATCTCGTCGGACGGGGAAGGCGCTGCTACTCCAGCCAAGCAGTCTGCCGCCAAGGCTGAAGCTGCTCCTCCGCCATCTCAGGAAGAAGCTGCTGCACCGCCAAAGCCAACACCTGCCTCCTCGCCAGCGCCCGCAGCACCTCAAGGAGAAGAAGAGGGAGAGCACGCGCGTTCGTCGCCGCTAGTTCGAAAAATCGCCCGCGATAATAACGTTGACCTGGCTCAAGTCACCGGAACCGGGCTCGGGGGAAGAATCACCAAGCAGGACATCCTGGCATTTCTGGAGCGGCCACAAGCTGCGGCGCCGGCGGCTGCAGGCCCCGCCGCTCCTTCAACTCCCAGACCCGCGCCGGCTCCGGCCGCCATTCCCGGCGACCTGGTTCCACTCACCCAGATGCGGCGAATCATCGCGCAGCGCATGATCGAGTCGCGCCGCACCAGCGCTCACGTGCATTGCATGTTTGAGGTGGATCTGACCCGCATCGTCAGCATGCGGAACAAAATGAAAGCGGGGTTTGAACAGCGTCATGGCGTGCGGCTCACCTTTATGCCGTTTTTTGTGCGCGCCGCGATCATTGCCCTGCAGCAGTTCCCGATCGTGAACGCATCCCTGGAAGGTGAAAGTATTCGGTACCACCGGCACGTGAATGTTGGAATCGCCGTCGCCCTGGATTGGGGACTCATCGTGCCAGTGCTGAAAAATGCGGATGATCTGAACTTCCTCGGCCTGCAGCGTGGCATCACCGATCTCGGCGAACGTTCCCGCAGCAAGAAACTGATGCCGCAGGAAGTGGAAGGTTCCACGTTCACCGTCACCAATCCCGGCCAGTTTGGCGCGGTGTTCGGCTTGCCCATCATCAATCAACCCAACTCAGCGATCATGGGGGTGGGAGGAATCACGAAACAGCCGATGGTAGTTACCGATCGCGATGGCAACGACTCCATAGCCATTCGCTCGGTCGTTCACTTGACGCTTGGCTATGATCATCGCCTGATCGATGGCGCAGTCGCGGACCAGTTCATGGCGTACGTGAAAAAGACTCTGGAAAACTGGGGCGAGGATCTGGGCTAAATAGGGGCCGGTCGTCAGTCCAGGGCTGGCGGCCGGCTCGCCATTACTTCGCTGATTTGGCCCACAGGGAAGCGTTTAGGCACTCCACGGTGCCGTCAATCACTTTCCCCAGCCCGTCTTTGAACTTCGATTCATCTACAATTTGGCGGTTGGCCAGCGCGTCGGTCATGCTCAGTGCCGCTTGCACGAACGACAATGCTGCGTTTTTCTTGTCATCTCCAGAGCGCCCGCCAAATAGACCTTCGATTCCATTCACCACGGCAGGCACGAAGGCAATCCCCTGCAGCAGCTTGGACAAAAAGTTCATGCTGTACTCCTTTTATCATTTAGTTTTCGAACATAGAAAAATATGGGGAAGGCAACACCGCTTACTTCAGCCCCAGGTGGTCGTGCAAGGCGATCGCCGCACTGATAACAATTGTGATCATTGCATTGACGATTCGCTCGTGCACGCTGCGGCGAATCTCGCTTCGTTCCAGCGCCGCCAGTTTTTCTTCTGCTAGACGCATTCGCCCGGGCTGCACGGAGCCGACAAGCATCTCCATCTGCGCTTCCAGGATCCCGAGCTTCTCCAGCACCTCGCGTTGGAAGTCGATGTCGGTAACCCGCACCACGAGCGGTTGTCTGCCAATGTGAGCACGTTCTTCGGAGTCGCTCATAATGGATAATCCAGGTGAAGCGCCGCGGAATAGCGCGAATACCTTGCCGGGGAGGACGAGTCGTACTGGCGCAAGTAGTAGTCCTGTACGCGCGAGAGGCGCGGCAGCGTGAATGTCCGCGTGGTGAAGCGCCCGATCAGGTTGCGATCGTTCTCCTTGCTCCAACCCATATCGCTGCGGCGCACTTCGATTCCATAACCGGCCGCTGGAGTGAAGCCAACATCCACGGTCACGGTCGTTGACGATGTTGCGGTAATTTCAGCCGCCGTTAGGTCCCCCAGGAATTCCGCGCCTACCGAGTTCACCGTCATCACAGTTAGATTCGATAGATCCGCTAGCCGCCCTGGGGCGAGTTCGAAACTCGTCAACTCCGCGGCATCGTTGGCGAACTGAATGGTGTATTCCGAATGCTCGCCCTCCAGATCTCGGACATTTATCTCCACTTCCCGGACCGTGCTGGAAAAATCCGCGCCGCGGGATGGCGCGCGCACGGTCATCCCGTCTCCGGGAAAAATATCCGCTCCTGCAGGGAGCAAGTCGCTCCAGGTCTTATAAACGCCCGACCACGCAACCTGAGTTGTATCTTCCAGCAGCGCCAGCGCGGCGTTCTCACAGTCCGTTGCAGTACGGGCGGCGGGATTCTTCAGGTCCAGCACTGCCCCGCGCGTGCCGTCATCGGAGCCGTAAGCAATTGCGGCCATGCTGGTGGGATCGGTCACCCGCGCCCGGGCACGTCCCGATCCCCGGTATTTCACCGTAATCGTCTCTCCGGCGGCCGGAACATACGATGGAAAAAATTGTAGCGCGGGATCGCTGGTTAACAGGCATTCGGCGCCCTCGCTCAGCGAGCCTACCAGTCGCGTTGTGTAATTCTGCTGCGGCAACGCACTTCTCACTTCCGCATCCACTGTTTTCAACAGCCGGGTAAAAGCAATGACAGCCTTGATGCTGGCGGCATTTAACAATGCATAGGTGCAGAAAGCCGGCGTCGAAACGATGATCCCGTCGTACAGGACCATCGCTGGGGCAACCAGGGTTGCAGGATCGTTGGGATCAATGTCGTGCAGTTCCAGAATCACGCGCGCGTCCGCAGCGATATCGTCTCCGCCATGTCCCTGTCCCGCAGGGCTGACCGACGAGTGAAACGTTTCTCGTCTTCGAAAGATTTCCGTCGAGTAGAAGCGTGTCGTCAGGGCGTACTGATGTCCCGCCGTCGTGTTTATGATTTGCCCGCTCGCGATGCCGTTGATCCAGGCCTGTATGCGTGACTGGTTTCCACTCGGCGTCACGCGGAACCCGGCAAGACATCTGGCTCTGGTAATCTCAGCGGAATAAAGCCCGCCGATAATGCCGTCGGAGGCGCCGCTAAAGACCACGTTCCCGTGCTGCATCACGCAGGCTCCGCCCAGTTCGACTTTTTCCGCGAAACTCATGGCGGTCTTGCCGTCCACGCCGGTTCCTCCGTTGATTTGTAATTTCCCGCCGCTTACCGAAATCACGTGTCCTGGATCACTTACCATCCAGCGCGTGGGGTCGAGAGATGTCCCCTTGTACTCCTCGTCCACAATCGTTCTTCCGCCCCGCAGAAAAGGCACTTGCGACAGGTAATAGCGCAAACTCAGCCCGTCCCCACAAAAATAATCTTTAACGTAAGCGTTGGGTTCTACCTGCCCCACGATGGTGACATCGTTGATCAGTTTGTCGGTGGAGGTCAGGCTCAGCCCATCGGGACAGAAATTCCGGTCGCTCTCGTAAAAAACGTGGATGGTCGATCCCATCGCCTGCAAGCTCACTCCATCACTGATCGCCCGGTAACAGGCTCGCGTTCGCAGGGCGATTTCGGCCGCTTGCTGCGACCATGTCTTCGCCGGATTCGGTGTGTAGGTCGTCATCACCTCAACCGCGTCGATCTTGCTGACGTCAACCCCGGGTCGCGCGTCATTCACCAGAAGTCGGAGCGCGTCGCCGGCGCTCCGGTCAACGAAAGGGGATCGGTCAGGCAGGCGCTCGCGATTCATGGCGGCGTCATCGCTTTCTGCTACCAGGTTGTACCGGAAAATAGGTCCGCGCTCCCCGTAACCCAGGTACTCAAAAACGGGTGCCTTAGTCAGGTAGCCGGTGAACACGTCATTTCCGTTGGTCTTGCCGAGAGTGACCCTGGCTCTGCGCACCGGAACCACGAAGTCGGGGCCATCTGAAATCAGGCTAAACCGCAGCTCTGATGCGTTGTTAAGTTTGCGCACAATCGTCAGCGCTTTTACGCTGTCAATGGCTCTGCTGTAGTCACGCGGACCGTGACCATCCAAATTGTCGATTTTCAGGTTCATGGAGTGACGCTTTGATCAAGAATCGCCGCTTTTTGCCGTGGCGCAACGTTGTGCTGGATTTTGTTCCGATCGCAGAATAGAGCGCGCCGGGTAGACCTCAGTACACAGCGGCTGCGGGCGCCGGAAAATAGCTTCGGTACGCGAGCACGGGTTGGCCGTCGTTCTCGTCCACATAAGGCAAGGCGGTAAAAGCGGCGTGCAAGGCCAGCGCGTGCACTCCCTCATGAACTGGGATTGCCGTCTCTCTTTGCACTCCCGCCACTGCGCTCTGGACCGGGCTGAGCCGAGGGTAGTAGAAGCACGCCCGTCCCCCACAATCCTGCTCCGCGATAAATAAACCCGACCACTCCTGCAGAAACGAGCCCCCCTCCCGGTCCACGAATGCGATGACCTTCTGCACGCCTGCTCCCGATCCTGGCGTTCCCCCCGGCAAAGGCTCCGCCAACACGAGGGAGGAGGCAGTCCTGGCGATCACCCGTCCGACATTAAAGGTCACCCGCCGAACGTAGTCTCGATCGCGCTGCACATCGGCGGCGTCTTCGATATAAGCCGCCGCGATGCCCGTCCCTACATACCCGGTCTGCTGCTGGTAATCCACGTCTACCGCCACCATGCATCCTTCCGGGAAAAAATCCACGCTGCCGGCGCCGACTACGAGCTCGCTGGAACTCGAGCCGGGCAGCAGTCCGATCGCTGCTACTGCAGTCCCACCCGAGGGCTGCGCGTCCGCATTTGCCACAGTCGCCAGCGCGTTCATATGTTCCGACCCGCACGCCAGCGCCAGCTGCAACTTTCCCCATTCCCGGAAATCAAATTCGATTTGTGCATCCATCGCACCTCGAAATTGCGAGATCGTTGTTCCGCGAGCGCCTCCGCGCACCGCTTCAACTGGCATCCGCGCCACCCGCTGGAAGTTTTCGATCCATCCCAGGCTCAGCCACGGCGAAGCAGGGATGTCCGATGCGAAGCTCCCGTGCTTGGCCGGATCGAAAACCACCGGCATTCCGGCTTCGCGGTTCACGGGCGCGAAGTAAGCCCTCACCCGGCGCGAATACGGGACCATCGCCGCCCGCAACGATGCATTGCTCATAAAATGTCCACCTCGGGAAAGAAGAACAGGCTCAGGCTGGCTCGCCGCTCCAGTCGCGCCCGCTGCGTGCCCCGCGGCAAGCCTTGCGGAAGCGATCCCTGGCTGCCTGAAATCTCTCCCAACTGCGGCGTGTTCCAGAAGATGTTGGTGCCCAGATCGACAGTGGGCGTTTGCGTGTAATCTCGTTTGGGCGTCTGCCGCGGGATGCACATCCACATCAGCTCCGAATCCAACTGCCCGAGCATCCGTCCCCGGTCCACTCCGCTTTCGACCGTTCCAAAAGTGTGATATGAAATCACGCAGTCCATCTGCATCAGTTCCCGGCTCCCGCCTTGCTTCTCGACGGGTCGTGCTGCGCCCCATTCGATATAAAATGCGTCAGCTAGCGGCTGTATCGGTATCACCAGTTCGTTCTCCGCGGTGATCACCGCCGGTCGCATGCTGCCCTGCAGGGTCACCGTGCGCGCCGGATTCAGGGCGGCCAGCCTCTGCCGAAGCGTCATGTAAAAACTGTCTTTCGCAAATTGCATGGAATCGTCCTCACTGCGCCCGCTTACCGGTTCAATTCACAAAAAAGCGCCTGCCGCCTTTCAGTCCACAATCACCAGCCGGTACAAGTACGCGCTGCCTGCGAAGTACTCGGTTGCGTACCCCTCGATGTGAAACATTTCCCCATCGTGAGTCACGCCCAGGGCGCCATCGAACAGACCGCCGGCGGACGCGATATTCCTGGCCACAAGTTCTTCCTGGATTGCGGATGCGGGAAGCAATACTTCCAGCCGGCGTCGTGGGCCGTTGTTCGCTGTTGCGAGCGTCCGAATCACGACTGGGGCAAAACTGATCAGTTCCACCCCGGGATCCACCAGCCCCAGTTCTCCGCTCGGGTCCGGAGGCATCCCCATGGCCGGCATGACCAATTGCACCTCGTCCCCGCCCATGCAGCGCAGCATCGCGTCTGCGGCCCTCGCCACCGCTGCTCCGGAAATGCTTCCGAAATACGCTCCCGTATTCGTCATGGTCATCCCACCTTCTGTGTTACATATGGCGCCAGCAGAGCGCGCACGTTGCTGTCCACCAGGCTGTCGGAAAAATATTCCAGATGCATGCGGTCAAGATTCCCCGCGCGCACGTTTAGCGCCGGTGTCGATTGCGCGTTGCGTACCACCTGCGCGCATGCCACCTTCACCGCGTCCGGAAGAAATTCCAACCCTGCCGTGTAAATGATTTCCAACTCGCTGAATCCCAGCCCCACCGCATTGATGGGCAGCGTCAGCTCGCCGGTGTCGGCATACACTCCAATGGTGGAAGCGTCGATGTCCGTCCAGGTTCCTGGCAGGCCAAACATCGTCGCGACCTCGCAACTCAGCTCGTCAAGCGGCCACTCCCCGCGCCTTGGAAGCGCGTATCGCCCGCGCGCCGACACGATCGGAGTCGTGGCGGGAGGAATGGTTGCCAGGGGCGTGTAGCTGACCCGAATTGTGTTTCGGTCCCTGGTAATTCGGATATGTTCTTCGTATTGCGCCACTCCCAGCGTCGCGCGCCGGCAATGCGCATCAATGATCGCCGAGGCTCCTGTCACCAGTGCTGCCGGTGTCGTGGCTTCCAGTCCGTAGCTCTCGTATTCTGTCGCCTGTAAGTAATTCATAGAAGTCTCGCTGGTCCTCAGTTCTCGGCTTGCCCTCCTTGCTATCCGCGAATCGCGCGCAAGAATTGACAGCCGAGAACTGAGCACTGGTTTCTAGCGGTTCACCTTGACTTCGTAGTGTGCGTAGGAAGCGCCCTTTACCACGATCGCTCCGAACTTCACCACCACCATTTGCGACGCCAGCGATCCCGTCAGTCCCAGTTGGAACACGCGCGGATTGGCATCGGTCAGCCAGTGGTACTCGATCAGGTCTTCGGTCACGATGTAGCACGGAAGCACCGCGGTTCCGCTGCCCGGCGTCCCGGTATAGCCAAGAGACCAGTCCGGAATCAGCGGCAACTCGCCTGCTTGCGTGGACAGTGTCTTCACTCGCAACCCGGCAATCGCTTCCGTGGTCGAGAGCACGGTATTGAACTCTGCCTTCATCTCGCGATCGATCAGGTCGAGGAGCACCGGGTTGGCATAGATTGCGGTCGGGCGCACTTCATACGACGTGCTCGCCACCATCTGCGCCACCAGGCCCTTCAATTCGTCCACGATGCTGTCGGCAACGTGGATCGTGTAGCTGTTGCCTCCGCCCGCGATCTGCCCAGCCGCCCCGAAGTATTGCGTCGTGGTCGGCGCGCTCAGCGATGTATCGTTCCCGTTCCACAGCGCCACGTCGTGGGTCCGCATCAGCCCTTCCACGGCGTCGGAGAGGTCCTTCGCCTGCAAAAATGCGAATTGACTTTGTTGCGAGCCTACCTCCAGGTCGAAAAGGTTGTAATTGATCTGCGAAACCAGCGCCTTCAGCGGAACGCTGCGCTCCGACCGCGCCGGAGTTCCAACCCTGGCCACGATGTTGCGCGGATCCACAAACGCATCTACGGCCGCCAACGCCGGGATCGCCGTTTGCTCGAAAAACCGCGAAGGATGTCCAGTCGCCGGTACCTGGCGGATCCTCTGCCCGAACACGCCTCGCCGCCGCACGATGTCCGTAATTTCACTCTGATAACGATTGATCTCCACCGCGCCCGGTCCCATGAAGTCCGCTGCTGCGTGCAGATCCATAAATTGTGCTTTCATGTTTTCTCCTGAAATTAAGATTTCCTGCCTGCTCAAACAAAGCCACGTAGAAGCGGCTCCAAAAACAAACGGCGCGACCGAAGTCGCGCCGCCACCAAAATATCCAAACTGCAAAAAGACCAAACTCCCAGCTCTAGTCGATCATCCCAGCCCGCGCCATCTCGGCCTTCACCGCGATGCGCTGGTCCACCGTCAATGCCTGAAGGCTCTTGTCCAGTGCGGCGGCATCCAGGCGCTCGTCGCTCTCAACCCCATTCTTCCCCAGCAATGCCGAAACCAGCGGAGAAAGCGTCTTTCTCGTCATCCGCGCTGCCTGGGCTCGCAGATCTTCGTTCGTCTTCTCGAGTTCCGCCAATTTCTGCTTCCGTGCGCTCTCTTGATGGATCTCCTCGCCACTGCCCTCGTCCCGTTCTTCCACCGCGGCCACGATGCGGTCGATCTTCGCATCCAGTGCTTGCTGTTGCGCATCCAGTTTGTCCAGAACCTTGTCCAGAACAATGGCGGCATTCGCCAACCGCTCCGCTGCCTCCACCATCTGCTTTGTCATTTCTTCATTCATGTTTTCTCCTTCAAAATGATTTGTCGCGGCCCACCTTCACTGCGGATCCGCTTCTCCCAGTTCGATCCAGGTCTTCTGATACGCTGCCTTCTCCCGCCGCAGCACTGCCGCGCCTGTGAACGTCACTTTTGTGAGCATCCATACGTCAGCCCGAGCATCCGCTACCTGGACCTCCGCTACCTCGTACGACATTCCCAGTGCGCTGGCTGCCGATCGTTCCGTACTCGCGTTTTCGATCTCCCGCACCAGTTCCGGAAAGTCTTTCGCAAACAGGTAACCGCCGAGTTCCAGGTTCTGCCCCACGATTTCCGCTCGCGTGATTACCCCAACTTTCATGCGTGCGTCATGCCGGTCAAGCGCCGGCGTGTAGTCCAGTGCCATTCCCATCAAGGATGGAAGCGCCTCTTCCGCGGCTCGCCGGGTCAGCACCACTCGATGTCCACGCGATCCGGATGGCGCCCGGTCCGACATCACATCCACCAGCGTCAGTACGCCGCGGAATGCTTCTCGGTTCGGATGTCCTTCCACCTCGGGCATCGCAATCGCCATCGAATCCAATTCCATGTTGATCGTTGTCATCCTCGCCTCGCGCCTCCCCGCCTTCGCTGTGCACTCTCACTGTGCCTGTACGGAACTCGGCAGCGGGCCCAGTCCGCGCATCCGCCGCACTTCCTCGATACTCACCACGCCGTTGCGCAACAGGATTTCCTGGATCTGCGCCTCTTCCATTTCGTTCACTGAATCCACGTCAGTGAACGCAAATTCAAGGTCGTGCCAGCCCAGCTTCTTGCGGATCGCGCCCCGTGTCAGCGAATCCGCCAGCAATCGCGCGGTGGGCACGATGGCCGACCGGAACGCCTGTTCATTCATCTCGTTCGCTGTCGACCGGTTTACGTCCCGTTCGATTCCAAGGAACTGCGGCGGCAGATCAAACGCATTTGCGATCACTCGCAGCAGGAATTCCTGCCATTGCAGTCGCAGGTCCGCGTCGGTGCCTCCTCCGAACCGCAACACCTCGGGCTTGTTCTCCACCGATAGAATCGGAACTCGCCCGGTCCCCTCGATTTCGTCTTGCCACCACCGAATCACCCGCTCGTGATGCTCCGCCGTCAGTCCTTGCAGCCATAGCGCGTACTCAACCACCGAGTTCGACGCCAGCCTCGACGCATAACGGTGCGCGCCCAGGAACGAATTGATCGTGTCAAACGCAACTTCCAGCCTCCCTAGCCCGAACGGGGTATGCGTCCGCGGATTCAATCGCACGTAAATCAACTCGTCATCGTTCAATGAGATGTCCGCATCACTCCCAAACCTGCCCGTCACCTGTACGTATCGCGGCGATCCCTGCAGCCCGTCCCAGTCCGATTTCATTCGGATCGTCGCGCCATCTACCGGCCACAGCACCAGCGGTCTCTCCGCTGTCCCGGTGCTTTGCACTTCGATCGCCCCGAATCCGCCAACGATCACGTCTTCCAGCACCTGCTCGGCAAACGACCGGAATGAATCGTCGGGGTTTGGCGTCTCGAAGTTCTCGGTCAGCACCCGTGATCGCCGCAACCCGTTTTCGAGCTCTTCGATGGACCTCCCACGCCTCGCCTGGATTCGCCACCGCATTCCGGCAATTCTGTCTTTGATCGTGTTGATGACCTTCCGCGCTACCGGCAGTTCGCTGAATCGGCGCAGGTTTGCCGCCGTTGGTTTCGGAATTGCATTCGAGAAGGACGCTCCCGCCCGCGTCCAACCGTAGCTGTTTAATATCGACGGAACTCCAACCGTCCGCCTCTTGTCTTCGGCCGTCACCGTCGCCGAGGACACTCCTGCAACCCGGCGCATTGCGCCGCGCAACTTCTCTTTGATGGTCATGATGTTTTCTTGGGGAACAACTCAGACAGGTAACACTATCTTGCTTTCACGCCCGCTGCGACCCTTCTGCTTAGACACCGAGCTCCACCCGGGCCTGCTCCGCAATTGCCGGCATCTCCGCAACTGATCTCACCCGGATATTCTTGGCCGTCAGAGTAGCTACTGCGAAATCAATCTCCGGAGCACTGTGATTCAGTTCCTCCTCGATCACCGCAGTCAATGATGCCAGCCGGCCCTCCTTCTCTAATATGCCTTCGGCTAATAGAGGATACCGATCGGCTAGGCTGGAAGCTGAATCCGGGTTGGTTTTCAAGGACACAGCGTGAAACAGTTTCATTTCCTGCGCTCCCAATCGATATCCAAAGTCGATTTTCAGGCGAGATCCAGGTCTGGTGTACGCATCAGCCGAAATGTCGCGCATCAAGAAATCAGCGACTCCGGCTTGTTCGAACGCACGTCGCATTTGCTGCAATATCAGCTGTCTCCCTGACCGTACCGCCGGTCGGCTTACATGCGGGCCTTCAAAGTACATCCGCGCCAGCGTCTCAATCTCTTCTGCCGGATTCTCTGTCATGCACCCGCTCATTGACGCCAGCTCCACCGTTCCTGAGAACGATTCCTTCATCATCTTCATGAGCGCCGCTCGATCCGACACATCTCTGATTCGCAATCTCAAGTTGCGCTCCAACGCCTGCAGGATCTCCAGATCCGCATCCGGATCGATGCACTGCACCTTCCGCCAGTCCTGCGTAAAACGCACCTCGGCAAATCCCGTCTCCGCCCCCGGTTCAACCATAAGCAGCCCGATATTCACGCCTTCGCCCTTGACCGCGTCAGGCACATACCGCAGCAGCATTACTTCAACTTGTTTCTTCTCTCCCATCAGCTTTCTGTCATCCGCAGCCAGAGATCAAAGCTTCTCATCCCGGTCCACAGTGTCTTAAGCCTCTTCGCCCCAATTCGGAAACGGTCGTCGTGGCGAATTCCGAAATGCCGAGATCAACTCCCGCACCCGTCCTCTTCGCTCAACTAATTCCTGCACCAACTTCTCCAGTGCATCCCACTCGTTCCCGTACCATTCAGGAGGTATCTCCCCAGCCGCTCTCCAGATTCTGTCTTCGCCCATCTTCTCGATCCGCGTCAGCCATGGCTCGAACGACTCCCAGCCTCGAACTCCGCAATAAACCTCATTCCGTGCATAAACTCCCCGCAAAGGATAATCCGGAAACGTCCACTCCCCAGCATTGAAGCAATACCCCTGATCGATAAACGCTACCGTGTACTTCCTGTCTCGCAACTTGCGCCAGAATGCTGCCTGCCTTCCGTTCGCGTTCCCGGTCCATTTATCGATTGCCAGCATGCCCGCAAACGTCTCCAGGTTTCGCACCCGGTCCAGATACTCCAGCGGGAGATAGTCGAATACCTGGCCCTCCAGCGGGTTCACCACGTACCGCGAGCCAAACTGTAATCCGGGCTGGCACGGAATCGTGCTGTTCGCCAGTTGGATATTCAGGTCCGGTGTGTGCTCCACCAACCAGCCGTTCACCTCGACTACGTCGGTCGCCGGAACCGGCAATCCGACACCCTCCGCCAACCGCGTCGCCAGCAACTCGTTCGCCAGCACCCTCAAGTGCTGAGGGTTGTTTCGGAACTTCACCACGTAAAATTGTCCGTCCGAGCAGCGCATCATGTGCCCCTGCGCCCCTCCCCGCATCCGTTTTACGTGTTGGACCGCGTAGATCGCCAATGCCGTTCGGGCTGACCGCGCCCTCTCTTTCAAATCCTGTCACATTCATCGCCCTTCCTCTGTGACGTCTGAACATTGCGCGTTCCCCCCGGGCTCGCCTTCCCCTTCCAGTCAACGCGCCCGCAGGCTGCCCAGGTGCAGGTCCGATCTTGATTGCATGTCTCCCGAAACTCTTTTCCGCGCTCCCAGCGCGATCGCGATCGCCATCACGCAGTCGTCGTGCGCTCCCGGTGCCGCCGACGTGCTCCCATCCGTATGCCGGACGAACGTTCTGCACTCGTTCAACAGCCTCGGACTATGCAGCAGCATCGGTTTCGTCACGATGATTTCCGCCAGGTTCTCGATCATCGCCGGGCGACTCACCGCGGACGTCAACCAGCCCGCTTGCTTTCCCTCAGCAAAAACGTTCGGATAGTCTTCCAGGCACGTCAGCACCGCGTGTCCGTGGTTGTTTCTCTCCACCACGATCAGAGCATCGTTATATCTTCTGCCCAGTTCTTTGATCCTTCCCGCCAGTTCCCGCGGCGTGAAATGCCCATGCAGTTCCGCACACTGCATCGCGGAAGCCCGGTCCACCACCTGCGCGCACGCGTAATCTCCCTCCGAGCCTCCCCCTGCCGGATCTACTCCGATGATGTACTGCTTCGCCGCCTGTGGCGGCATCCACGTCATCAGGCGGTGGTTGTCCTGCAGTTCGATGGGCTCCCCGCTTGACTCCAGCGCCCGCGAAACCGCTTCCAGGTCGAACACGCACTCCGCGGAGGCCTTGAAACACGACACCGCATCTTCGGCATATTCCTGTGCGGCGAAATCGCGCAACTGCGAGCGCATGTTCCGCCGCCATCCAATCTGCCGCTCGCTCAGCCCCGCCCTCGTGATCAATTCCTGTTCCTCTTCCGTGAAGGGTAGAACCTCCCCTTTCAGCTCAATGGCGTAATCTTCGTCATACCACCAGGGGAAAAAATGTCTCGTGTATCCCGTTTCCTGCGCCTTCTGCCACTCTTCGTAAAAAATTCCTGACGCTCCATTGGGAGTCGATTCCAGTACGATTTCCCCCTTCTTTGGGACTGCCGCTCGCAACGATGCCAGCGTCTCAGCCCCGTCCCGCGGCCACCTCGCTACCTCCGAACAATGCAAATGATGAATCGTCATCCCTCGCCCTGCATTCGGATCTGCCGCCGTCGCCACCCGGTATTCGCTGTCCAGCAGCGGAAAAACGATCTCCCGCACGTTGGCATGTGACGTTATCAACGCTCCTGTTTTGATCGACGCCGGAAGATGCTCCCAGAATCGGTGCACGATCTTGAAAATCTCTTCGGCTGCTTCCTGGTTGTGCGCTACCTGCACCGTTGTCGTTCCCGGCCGCGTGATCGTCTCCAGGAAAAACCGTGCCGCTACGTAGGTTGTAATTCCCAGTTGGCGCGCCTTCAGCACGATATTCCGTCTTGTACAAGTTCGCGAATACTCCCGCTGCGCCCGGTTCAGCTTCAACCAGCCCAGCCCTCTCTTCTTCCCTTTCACCACAAGGAATCGCTCGATCAGAAAGTCCCGTAACGTCATCGGGACCATCAAATCGTTGCTGCTTGTCCCTGCATTGCCAAATCTCGAAGCGCGAAAATCCAGGTGCGCTCCGAACATCTTCAAAGATTTCAGCTCTTCACCTTCCCGCACAAACGTCCTTTTTATTCAGTTCCAACACTCGGCTCCCTTAAGCTTCTCAGTCGCTATATGGTCCGCTGCCGCATGCGCTGTCGCAGACATATCTCGTCCGTGTCTGCGCGTTGTCAATACCGTCAATGTCCGCTCCCATGCTGGTCCCATCGCTGGCTGCTCCTGGATGGCCCGCCGCATAGTAGCTGTCCGTCCGCAGTGTGAACTTGTGATAATCGAAGTTGATCCAGTCAGCCGGCGGGTATGCGGCCCCGTTCATGAATCCGGTGAATCCGATGCATGTCGCGTCCGGGGTCGCTCCCGCGCACGACATCGCCGTCGGAAAATACAGGGTGACGGGCGGGCTCGCGCCATCGTTTGTCCCGCCATACTCGGTGTATCGCGACGCCACTCCTGCTCCCCTGACGAACACGTTGTGATGCAGCTTCAACGACGTCGTGTCCCAACAGGCTTCCGATGGCGTCCCTTCTGTCTTGCCCGTGCAGTACCATCCATAGGTCGAATCCGACAGCTTGCTTCCCGCCGAACCGGCAATGTTGTCCGTGTAATCGGTGTCCCTCGGGAAGTTGTCGGCCCCGATCGTTTCCTGCGCGAACCGGATCGCATCCTTCGCCGCTACTGTCCAGTGTCTCCAAGTCGTGTAACGCGGCCAGCCTTGCCGGTTCGACAGCGTGCATCCTGTAACTCCGCTTCCTGCGTTTCCCGTCCCGGCATTCGCATACGTCACGCTGATTGCGCTTGCCCCCACTCCTTCCACTATTGCCGTTGCTGCAGGCCCCAGCGTCGTCGGGTCCGTATTGAAGCTCGTATCTGAGCAGCTCTTCACATAAACCGGGTCTCCCACCACCATTCCCGTCATCCCGTTGAACCCGCCCCCGTTGGTCAGCCCAGTGCACGAGATTGTGGAGGCCGATCCCGACGCATTTCGGCTCATCGTGCATGGCCCGAACCAGTTTCCGCCTGCGCTAATCGCTACCGCCATGTCATGCGCTGATCCTGCCTGGCCCCACTTGGAATAATCCACGATGTCGTACGCCAGGTTGTTGTTGTAGTATTCCCGCTGTTTTGGCATTCCGACGCTCAGCCCGGCGCTGTTTCCTGACGATCTCCCGTCTCCTTGCTGTAACTCGGCTCCGTGCCGGCTGATGTTGTTCGTCCAGGTCACGTCTTCCACCGTCACGTGCTCATTCCCCGTGCAATTAGTTCCACTCGAGCAAGCCCGTACATTGATCACTTGCAGCGATCCCACCTGCGCATCCTTCCAGCTGTATTCCAGGATCAGCCCGTCAAACAGGATCCTCTTCACTCCCTTCACTTCAATCCGGTTTGCCAGGTTCCACGGATGCGGACATCCCGTTGGCGCACATCCAACCGTTCCACCGGCCGACTTGTTGATGTCATTCGGGTCCAGCGTCACTCTTACCCTGCGCACCTCGTAATCCGCCGGCATAATCGCCAATCCGCTCGCATCCTGGATCGCCGCCGTCGAGCCGCCCCAGAACAATCCTTCTGATCCCCCTTCTGACCATCCATTCGCGATCTTTCCTGGTCCGGGCGTGTTGAAAATGCCGATCACCTGGCTCTGCACTCCATCGGAATGGATACCTTCGGTATAAAAATTCGTGACCCAGCAGTTCTTGCACTGCATCCCGATGGCTCGCGTGATGTTGTTCGAATCCGTGCCGTGAATGTAGACCCGGTCCAACCCGATCGTATCCGGTACCAGCGCCAGCGTATTCTGGCTGGAGGTTCCCGAACCCATCTGGATCAGCGGTGAGATCGCTGTCGTATTTGAAGCCGATGGCCGGATCTCCGCGTCCCGAATCACCACATGGTGCGATCCTGGAACGAACGCAATCGCCGCCGTCGAACCGGCTCCCGTATCTTCCAGCGTCCACATCTTGCCGATGTCGTTGCTGCATCCGGGATTCCGCGGTGAAGTTCCATCCGCGTTGTCACGGAACGCGTGGCTGCACGGAATCTGTCCCGCCGTCAGCGGCGTCGATGATTCCACGACCGCGCACTTAGTAGTTGTCGTAGCCTTCGCCGGAATGCTGAACATCGTGCTACCCGAAATTACCGTGCCGGCCGTCACTTTCAGGCGCCACCACTGGTCCGGCGCCGCCGCCCAGTCATTGATGAAGTTGTTCAGTCCTGCATAACTTGCTGCGTAGTCCCCCGGCATCGTCTTTTCACGGTCGTAGACGCCGCCCGGCGGATCGCATTTGTGACTATCCACCCAAACTTGCGGAAGTTGAGCCGCCCCTGCTGTATTCGAAAGTTGGATTGTTCCCCAATCGTCGTCTTTATCAAGCAACTGCAGAGGATAGGCCGCCGGAATGCTGGCGGGATATGCCGGGACCGCCGCTTGGATTCCTGCCTGGCTCGTCGAAAAGGGCACAAAGCCTATCTGCGAATAGCCGCTGCTGTTCTTGAAGCTGTAATCGTCCCCGGCCCCTCCCTCATACATCGGCATGGTGAACATCGGGTCTTGAATCACCGAATGCACATCTTCCCCAAGATGCTCCCACCCGGCCATGTCCATCCATGTCGGCACGAAGTTCGAGCTTCCGTCGGTGGTAAAGAAACCATGCGCATTCTGGTCCAGCCCATTCGCCGGGTCCGCATTGAAGTACAGGTTGTAATCGAAGTCGAAATAGTTCGGGCAGCTTCCTCCTTGGCAGAACCACTGGCTTCGCGACCCCTCGTACTGAACTCCTCCATGACCGTTCCCCATCGCGTAATAGAAGATGTTGTGCCGCATCGAGAACGCCTGGTAGGGCTCGTCATAGTTCTTACGCACCAGGCCCTTTCGCCCGTGCGCAAAAATGTTGTTCGTGATCGAGTTGTTCCTCGCCCCAACCGGGTTATTCACGAAAAACGTGGAATCCGAAACCCGGTACACCAGGTTGTTGCTGATCGTCCAATTGCTTGATCCCTGGTCCAGGTAGATTCCGTGTCCGCCGTAACCCGTCGGATTTTCTGTGACGTCATGGCAGACATTATTCAAAAATTGATTTCCTGGCTGGTTCGATGTCGCCGTGTGCAGGCATCCTTGATCGCTTGTGACTCCCTGCCCGATGTCGTAAATCTGGTTAAACGAGATTACATTGTCGTGCGCCAGCCCTGACGGAGGGCCATAATTCAATTGCGCTCCCACTCCGATTCCACCCGAGTACCAGTCGTTGATGGTGTTATTCGACACCGTGTTGTGGTGCGAATTTCCAATCCACACCCCCAGCCCGATCCCGCCCGCCAGCTGCCGCTGCCCGCCTCGTATCAGGTTGTTCTGTACCAGGTTCCACTGCGCCACGTTCGCGTCTGTGTCGGCGCCATTCGGACAGCCCGTGCCCGAACCGGTGCAGGGAACTTGCCCTAACCTTACCGCTCCCGTCCCTAGGTCGAAGAACGCATTGTTCGCGACTTGATTGTTGGTGGCGCTGGCCGCTGCTGGTGAGCCTACGAATTCCAGCGCCCAATTCCCGGTGTGTGCGAACGTGTTCGAGTCGAACTTCACCGAACTGCAGTTCACGCAACTGACCGCCGCCGGAATGTTTGAGGCGTGGCTCACCGCCCCCTGTCCTGCATCCGGCACGACGTAATTGTCGTGCGAGAACGCCAGCCCGCTGAACGTGACGTGGTGCAGCCCGGTTGCATAAATCAGCTGCCCGATCTGCGGAACATATACCGCTGCCGTGTTCGGATTCTCTCCGCTCTTCGCCAAATACGTCAGCCGCCACGTCGTCTGCGGCCCATTCGTGCAATCGGTTCGGCACCGGTCTAGGTACCATTGTCCCGGCTGGTTCAGCGACTCCTTCACGTTTTCGATCAGGTATCGGTGACCGCTCATCGGCCCAAAGACTCCGGCCGTTGACGAGGTTGTCTTTCCCGTAAAACATGCCAGCGTGCTGCTGGTCGTACACGCGTTGCTATCGCTATTCGACGGCGCCATGCGCAGTTTGCTCATGGTCCAGTTCTCGAAAATATTCATCTCCACGTCGTGGATGCCCACGCCCGCATTCGACATCCCGTGATACGTGGTCAGTGTGTCCCCGCCCGCCCGGTTCACGCGATCGAAACATTGGTACTGGCCTGATGCGCAGTTGCCTTGCATGTTGCAGTTCGCCGAACTCGTTGCGACGCATACCGGAGTGCCTTGTGTAAGGTAGCTTTGCGTGCCCGCGGTCGTGTACGGCCGGTAACGACGCTCTCCATTGAAGAACAAGGCTTCAAAATTGTTGAAGTGTCCCTGGTGTGCCGGGTTTGCATCCAGGTCGATGTAGTACGCCGTGCAACTTCCCCCGCATGTAATCGATCCGTCAATCGTCCATGTCCCCGTGATCTTCACCCCGCCGCTGATCACCGGACTCTCACTCCCATAATTTTGATAGACGATGTTCGTGGTTGCCGTGCCGCTGTCCGCGCTGCCAAGCGTCCATGTCGAGGTCAGCAGGTAGTCCCCTCCGCGAAACATCACTACGTGCGCCCCACCCGGCATGCCCTGCACCATGGCCGTCGCATGCTGCGGGGTAAGGCATGGTTGCGCGAGCGTGCAGGGATTGCTGTCGCTTCCGCCCTGCGCAGCGGGAGCGACGTAAACGTTCATGTCTGCGCTCCCGCTGCTCGCGCTCCACGTGGCCGAACCCGTTCCCGTCCATGTTCCCGTATAGACGGACTGCCCCCAGGCAGCCGCAGCCGCCAAGACCACAACCCAAATTGTTTTTTTCATGGGATTACTTCGGACGTAACCTTAATGTGACTTTCTGTCCCTGCTGGTTATCTACTTTTTCTGGCTCATTCTGGCCGTCGTTCGCGGTTCAAGATTCTGATCTCACTGCACCATCACCACAAATGGCCCCGACCCTGGCACCAGCGTGAACGCCCCCATCTCCCAACCCGATCCCATCCAACTCTGGTCCACTCCCATCAGGTCGTAGCGGAACCCGCTCCCCAGGTCTGCACCCGTGTTCACCGTCGGAGAGACCGCAGTCGGACGAAAGTCCGCTTCCGTCCCTGTAGCGGATGTCACATACGTCGTCGTCCCCGCCACCGGCGCTTGCCCTGTCAACCAACTCACCAGCTGTGTATTCGTCATGATGGTGGCGCCATGGTGGATCAATCCATCCAGCAGGTTTCCCACTTCCGCAATGGAAAGATCATCTTTGTGCCAGAACACCCCATACGGCACGCCCCATACCGAACTCTTGAACACCAACGCTGCCATCATGGCGTCCATCTCTTGCGTGCTCTTGCCTTGCAGCCAGGGATTCACTCCGAAGCTTGTGATGTTCTGCACATTCACGCCCCGTCCATATACATCCTTGTTTCCAAGGTCCAGTTTGAACGCGCCTCGCGCTCCCGCATATCCCGCCGCTACCGACCATCCCTGCGTCTGGCTGTCCTCCCATCCTCCCGGATATACATACACACGCGTGCTTGGAAGCACGGTCAGGTTCGCGCTCATCCACGCTTTTGAACTCGCCATCTCGTCGGGGATCAACCGGTCTTTCTGCAATAACGTGGAATAGTCGGTCTTGATATTGACGGCGCTCACGTCCGCCAGCGCGATGGAATGAACTGCGCCCTGGCAGGTTGGGTCCAACGCGGCCGAGTACCCGCCTCGTCCATTGATCGTCGCCACCAATTCCGACATTGTGTCGTACGACGCGTTCCCCAGGTTCAGGCTCAGGTTTTCTCCTCCCGGCCCCCCCGTCACCGCGGTGCTCAAAACGTTTCCGGAGATCGACATCGTTGCTGCCGATCCTGCCCCCGTGTACCTGATCGTGAAACCATTCAGGTTCGAGAAGTATTGGTGCGACCATGAATGCGAAGTCACATCCCACCCCGCATTGATCCACGACTGGAATTTCGGAATCAGTGCCGTCGACCCCGCGTATCCAGTCACGATTGCAATCCCCAGTTGTGCCCCTCTCGCATCAAACGCCGGTAGAATGCTATCCACATACGTGTCCCCTCCGTCTGCCAGACCCGGATCGTCCACGGTGATCGTGATCCGCGCCGGGTAGCGCGCGAAGCCCTGCACCTGCGGCGCGCTGTATCCCGCGACATTGTTGCCGTCGTCCCTGGCTCCCGCCGTGTCGCTCGAGGTCACGACCCCGAGCCCGTTTCCGTAAAAATGGCAGTACGAGAATTTCGACACGCCGGTGTTGTCCTGGATCCCTGCATCGCGGTTGGCATACGCCCTGCAATTCTTTACCGTGATGGCGGTCGCACTCCCATCGAAACGAAACCCGTCGTAGTTCCGGTGCGCGTCCACGTTATAGAAGTTGATGTCCGTAGGACTCGGACTTGCGTTCACATAAAATCCGTGTGGAGTCGTTCCCGCTGGGATGATTCCCTCCGAAGCAACATTCGCCACGGTGATGTGGTCCGAGGCCCCGCCAATCCGTAGTCCGTAGGCGTCGAAATAGCTCAGCTTGAAGTGTTGGATCTCCAGCCATGACTTGCCATTCACATACAACAACTGGCCGTTCGTCATCAGCATCGCCGCCACCGATCCGTAGTAGCTCACCGGCGGTCCCACCGAATACACGTACAGCACGTTCGAAGCGAAATAGAAGTCGTATGGCGCCACGCACGCCGATTTCCCGTTCGTGTGCTTTAATCCCCAGATGCTTCCCCCAAACAAGATGTAGTTAAACGATGCGGACGTAATAGACGCCTTCCAGATGTTTCCTGAGTCCAGCGTCCAACTCGCCAGCGGCAAGTCCTGGTATCCGGTGATCGTCGGCGGATCACCCGTCCCGTAAGCATCGAACTTGATTGGGTTTCCCGCCGCCCCGCTCGACGGCGGCACCAGGCTCTCTCTCCAGACATCTCCGCGCTTGAATAGAATCTGGTCCCCGGCCAGGAACGTTGACCCGTTGACCTTGGCAATCGTCTTCCAGGCGGCGGCAGCGGTTTGTCCATCGCGACTGTCGTCGCCGTCGCTTGTGCTCACGTAGTACGTGCTCGCGCTTGCCACTCCCGCCAGCAGGCAAGCCAGGGCACACGTCCGCACCCCCGCACAAATCCGCGGTATCTTCATGCCGAATGCCTCAATTGTTATGGTTTATAAATCGATGAATCCCAGGCCGACGCCTCGTCTACCTCGGCGCAGTTGGGACTGAATGACGTTTCCTTCGTGACCCTTGCTGGTGAATTCCACCATTGGCGCCGTTAGTCCACCGTGTACTTCACCACCACATTCATCCGGTGCAGTCCCGCTCCAGCCGCCACGGTCACATGATTGATCTTCTGCCCCACCGCCAACGCGTCTTTGCCCGATGCAAAGCTTGTTGAAGTCGCTCCCGAGGTCGAGCATGCCAGGTCGGCACTCAGAACGTTGCTCCCCGAACTTTGCAGGTTGATGGTCGCGCTCCCTGCGTCAATCTCGCAGTACACCTCTACCATGTGGATCGCCGTTGCCCGGTTCACATAAATCGACGGCACTTGCAACGACATGGTCAGCGGATTGTTCGGATCGAAAAACGTGTAGGTAAACTCTTGCGGTTTCTTCTTCGCTACCTCGGTCACCGCGCCCGCGTTCTCCGACACCGACAATTTTCCGCTGGCATCGAACCCGACCTTCGACTTACTCGCCGCCGCCGGCGTCATCGCGCCGTACGATCCTTCCACGCTCCACGCCCCCGTCCCGGTAGACTGGAAAGAATTTGCAATGAGCTTCCCCGTAAGCGTCAAATCTCCGGTAAACGTCTGCGGCCCGGTGTTCCCCAGCTTGGATGCCAGGTCGGCGGTCAATCCCGTAATTTGCGCTTCGGTGTAGTCTCCAGCCTGCGCCGTCACCGCGCCCGTTCTGCCGAACACCGAACTGACTCCCCCCGAACCGCTCGAGGCAATCGTGATGCCTCCCACGCCGTCGTCACTCAACGTGACATTCGTGCCCGATTTCAGGTTCAGAATCGATTGCGATCCATTGTTCGTTCCATTCGTCCGCAACGTGATGGTGCCCCCGCCTCCGCAGCCCGTGCATGTCCCGGTCACCGTCAAGTTCCCGTTGATGGTCACGTTCGTCTTGAACGTCTTTCCCGCAGCCGTCAATCGCTCCAGCCAGTTCGTTCCGTCTCCGACATTCCCGATGTAACTCGATAACGACTTCGGTGCTCCTAGGCTGATGCCTACGTTCGCCGGGTTCCCATCGCCCTGGTCGTATCCCAGAAACGCGTCATTCCCATCGTTTGCCGGCCGGCTGTTCGCCGTCGCAATGGTCTTCTGGAAATTTGCATCTGAGAACGTGATGATGTGCCCCGGTCCTGTTCCCAGGGTCGAGAAGTTCAACCGGCCTTTCAGGTTCGTCTTGCTCCCGCCGTCCCCGTTGGGTTTCACCGCCATAATGGTCGCGCTCTGCTCATAGAGAGTGGCGGGCGGATATGAATTTCCCACGCAGGTCGTCCAAATCGGAGTCCACATTCCCAGGGCTCCGCAGTTTGTTCCACTCACCGCCGGCGCCAGCGCGCCCTGCAGTGCAACCGTGCCTGCTTCAATGGTGTCAACCATCCCGGTCGCCGCCGTCAAAACGCTGTTCGAGTCGGCGGACGATCCCAGCACCAGGTTTCCTGGCCAGTAGTCCAGCAGCGGAAAGTAGGTCGGAGACGCCACCGTATAGCTGCTCAGCGCTGCCTGCGTGTCCGTGAACGTGCATACTCCGTTCGAGCATGCCGTTGCCCGCGACACATTCGTTGCTACAGCGAAGTTGCCTGTTCCGTAAGGAGCTGCTTCTCGCGCCGACCCGCTCGGCCCTGCCACCCGCAGCAGGTCGAAGCTCGTTGCTCCTGCCACGTCGGGCGCCGTGACCGTGATACTTCCCGTCCCATTCGTGAGCGCCTTGCCCGCATACAGCGGATTCGCCGGCCCATAGCTTGCATGCCGAGCCACAACGTAGTACCGGTAGTCGGTTGTGCCGGTATTGGCGAACTGCGGAATCGTTCCCGTTGGCCCTTCTCCCCCGGTGACCTTCACCGTGCTTCCTTGCGCAATCACTCCCGCCTGCCCGATCGCTCCCGCCGGGTTCGCGCAGCTTCCTACCTCTTCGTACACGTTGTCGAGTTCCGATCCGCCATAGCCGCCGCGCTTGGTCCCCGTCCTCACTCCATACTGCGCATAGCCCTGGATCACGCTATCTTCAATGCGCAGCGTGTTGCCGCTTTGCCAGTCGACTCCGTTGCCCCCGCATTGCAGGCTGATCTGCATGTTCTTCAGCCACCCTACCGCGGAGTACGTATTAAACGGCCCCGGCGCGTATACGGCGGGATTGCAAACCGTCGCGTCGCACCGCAGCCCTCCACCCAGCGTTGTATCCAATCCGTCAAGCAGGAACGCCTGATCGTCGTCCACCTGGACCAGCGTTGAGAAATACGCGCCGCTGGCGCCCACCCTCGTACTCAAATTGAAAATTCGTGTCTTGTTGCTGTTGTCCTCGATGAACGGTTTCTGTCCGCCCACCAGCATCGGACGCCCCCGCGGGTTCACCAGCGTAATGTCGGTAAACGTGTTCGCACTCGCCGGATCTCCCACGAAAATGCACGTATCGTTCATGTAGCATTCAATGATGGACCCCGAAAAATCCACCGTGATGTTTGAGGCTCGAATGGATATCCGTGCGTACGCCCGGAATTCTCCCGGAGGCACAATGACCTTGCCGGCTTGCGATGTCCCCGTAGGATTGGTTGGGACAATTCGCGCGGCGACCAGCGCTTCCTGCAGCCCGCTCGATGCGCTTCCCAGCGTGTAGCCCGCCGTATGGGCATTGACCGTCGTAAACTGCAGCGTACCCGCCAACCCGTCGCCGTTGCACGTACCCCCGGTTACCCTCGTCGCTTCTGCCGTGCCGGTGCCCGCGATGTAAACGAAATACTGTGACTCCGACCCCTTGACCCCCGCCGGACAACTCGTCAGGTTTACCGTTTTCGCTCCCGGTGTGGTCAGGTCGCTGGACGGGCTCTGCGTCCACGCGAAGTCCGACGCATACTTCAAAGCTTGCATTCCCGCCGAGAGCCCTCCCCCGGCCTTCGGCTTGTACTTCCCGCTCGCCGCCTCATAGGTGATCACCTGGCTGTCGGCTGGCGCCGTCGTGTCCACCGGTATGTTTTGGATCGAAACCGCATTGCCGGTTCCTCCTGGTTTCGGCTTGTATGAGCCGCTCGCAGACTCGTATGTGATCACCTGGCCGTCGCTCGGCGCTGCCGCGTCCACCGGCACGTTCTGAATCGAGATAGCATTGCTGCTGCTCCCGCATGGCCCCCAACTTGAATCTCCCCTCAGGCATTTCGTTCCGTCGCTGCTTCCGGTTCCCAGTTCATTGCTCGGCACCACGCCTCCCACCAGGGTCGCCTTCGTTGATACTGTCGTGTCAACGTAGTGCTTCGTGCTGGCATGGTTCGGCGCTGTCGGATCGCTGTTCAACATGAGCGGGCCCGTCATAGTGTCTCCGCCCTTCGCCACGTACGAGCCCGCTCCCACGTTGGCCACCGCGTTGTCCACGTATTCCTTGTTTGCCGCTTCACTCGCCTGCACCGGCGCCGGCACCATGATCGGCGCTGCAAACTGCTTCACTCCCGCAATCGTCTCCGACCCGCTCAGATGCACCACGCTCGTATCATTCGCCTTCGGCGAGACCAGCGTGTCCACGTACTGCCGGGACGCCATCTGTGATGCGCTCCCACCCCCTCCCAGCGTCGTTCGTATTGCCGCCACCGTCACGGGAGACGTCGTCGGCACCATCCAGAACTCCGTTTTCACTCCGTCGTCCAGTTGGAACACTACGGTGTAGACCGTGTTCGCCGGTGTCGCTCCAGCATTCGGAACCAGGTCGATCGCCAACGCTCCTTGCGCTCCCAGTGTCACGCTGGTCGATCCTGCTCCCACCGCCTGTCCATCCGCAGTGCTGAATGCCGGCCAGGAGATCAGTAGCACTCCTGTCGCCGGGGTCCCGTTCGCGCGATAGATGGTGTCTGCAACTCGGGTTGTCGTCGGAGCTGCCATCGCAGACCCTACCAACGCTGCTATGACCATGCAGAAAAGCCGCCCCGCGGGACGGCGCCAGCAGTCGAACATGTCTCCTCCTAACCTGTATCCTGATCACTTCCGCGGGCGCACACACCTCCGCCCCCATTCCCTCGATGGGAATTAAACCCGGTTCAATTCACGATGTCGTTCTGGAAAGTCCCGCCGGCTAAGGTTCGAAGCCGCGCCCGATCAAAGTTTGAGAGAAGGAAGCCGCCGCGGCCCTGACAAGAACGCCAGTCCGGACTGGGCTCCCCAAAATGCTCTCAACCGATTCAACAATCAGAAACGAAGAATCAACCCTATTTCTTAACTGCTCTCTGCTCCAAGAACCTCTCCACGCTGTCTACGTACACTTCCGCGAAGTCCACTACGGGACGCTTTCCCTCGATCAACCGGATCGCATCCTCCAAACTCCAACTAAGCGAGCACAACACCGCCAGCGTCATCATCGGCGCGCGATGCACCCCGGCCGCGCAATGGACGAATAACTTTGTGTCGGGTTGGTCTAGCGCTTTGAATGCAAACTCTACTCCGCGCTGAAACAGTTCTGGAGGCTTGGGCCGAAAATCGTCGTCCGTAGCATTCCACAGTACCTGGATCCCGTGCTTGCCGGCCAGCGGCGTGTCGTCAAACTCGATCTGCATGTCAATGATGTGCGTGACGCCTGCCCGCGCCACCTCCGCCATGTTCTCCGGCGACCAGATTCCTCCGCCTACTGCGATCCGCCCCGTCACCCAGGTCATGTCCATGCGTCTGCTGGTCTCCTGCCCAGCCCTGGCATTTATTTTACGGTATGGCTGCGCACCCCGCGCCGGCCCCCAACTCGTTCGTAACCTCTGGTTCCGGCCCAATCGGTATCCCCAGGCGCTGGCAGAGCGTCTCCGCCGTCATGCCCGCCTCCGGATCGGACGCGTTTCCCTCCGTCCCCAGGTGCAGCCCAACCATCTCGAACAGGAACTTCATCGCCGAGTAATGCCCTTTCTTCACCTCTTCGATGGTGGACTCCACCATTTCGATTGCCGCCCCGCACACCAGATTCCGGATCTCCTCCTGGATTGCCGCCACATCTGCCTTTCCCTTTGCCCGGCCCGGCGTCCGCTTCGCCGCCTTTTTCGGCCGCTTGCCGTGGCCCTGTGCTCGCTTCATCCCCGTCCCCCGCGCCAAAAAAATAGGCGCGCCTTAGCGCGCCTTATTGGTTCTTATTAGAGCCGTTTACTTGCGACTGCCCGGTCGCTTTCTTTTTCTCACTATCTAAAACCAGTATAGCATATTGCATAGGGGTACTATGCCAACTATTCAAGAAATATTTCCTCCTTTCGCGCAACGGCTTGCGGTGATTTCTCCGCTTCTCGCCGCTTGACAGGAATTTTCCGGTTCCACTCCCAGCGGTGTCAGGATCTCTCCCGAAAGAAAAATCCGGCTAAGGTGATCGAGCGCCTCGGCATAATTCCGGGCCACGGTCCGCAGCGTTGAGTGCATCATCCGCGCCGTCTCTCCCTGTGTGTGCTCTTGCAACACGATTTTGGCGATCAACTCCTGCTCGTGGGCATCGAGTTTCTCCAGGCTTCGCTCTACATCGTGAACAAAAATCACAGCATCTTCGAAGGTTGCCGCTTGCCAGTGCGATACCTTCGCCCGGAAGAACTCTCGTCCCAGCAGCGACGGAAGCCTTCCCGTCTCCATCGACGTTCTTAGAAAACGCCGCAGTATTGCCACCGTTTGACCGCGGTACAGGCACAGATATGGGTCGCCTCCGTCGCGGGCATCGTCCGGGAATTCGCTGAAGTCGGCGCACCCCGCCGCTTCCTCCCGCCTCTCCTCCAGGATTTCATAGCCTCGTCGCCTGCTGCCGAACCCGGGCGGCAGCGCCCCCGGACCTGCCAGCATCGTAGAGATCGTTGTCGCTGTCATGCCTGCTCCCCCTTGCCGCACAGGGCCAGGATGGCTTCCAGCAACCCCGGTAGCTTTTCCTCGTTGATGGGCGTGAGTACTCCCACCCGGGTCGGCCGCGGCCCGTCACTGACCGCTACTTCGGCCATCTTCGGGTCGCAACTCCCGCAGTACACTCCCACTTTGCCCTTTTCCCGGAACCATAACCCGCCGCAGCGCTCGCAATACTTCAATTCCACTTCGAATATCTCCACATCATGACTTCGCATAATTGCCTCCAGCTATATAAGTTCCCAAAAACCAAAAGCCCTGCCGCCGTTGCTTCGGCGACAGGGCTCGTTTTTCTTACGATGACCTGTATTGCTATTTAATTATGAATGCGTCCTGCGATTACAAGCCACCGGCTAGTTGTTGCCGGAAGTATCCTTCCTCGTAGCCGGACTTCAGTACGTGGCCATTCTGCACCACTACGCTCACCCGGCCAGTAAAATGCAGCGACTCTAACAGTCGCTCCATCGCGGCTGAGAGCACTTCCGCGGAGCGCACCTTGCGGCGGAACTCCGTGAAACTTCTCTCTTCTACCTCTTCTCCTCGGTCGTTGTGTTCCATACCCTGGCACTCCACACGCTACTATGAAGAGGGGAGTGCCTTGATGGTATAGCTAAAAAGTTTTGACAGTCAAGATATTTATTTCCTTATAGATGTTGTACTTGAATGTACAATAGCGAATGGCTATAGAGCGGTGCTATACTCTCGCTCATGAAATTCAAAGCCCTGCAGGAAAACCTCCGTCGGACGCTTTGGGGTCGCATTGAGGAAGGCGACCTTACCGGACTCCGCCTGGCTGAGCAGACCGGCTTTAAGCAGGCTCACATTTCCAACTTCCTCAATCGCAAACGCGGTCTCAGCCTCGAGGGCATGGACAAAGTTTTGAACGTTCAGCACCTCTCTGTCCTTGACCTCCTCGACCCTACCGAGGTCAACAAGCGTGCCAGCATTCTCCCCCCAGCCGAGGACGACTTCGAGAATGTTCTCCTCGTCGAAGGCAAAGTCGCCGCCTCCCAGCCCCTCATTATCAGCATGAACGTGAAGGACATCCTGAAGTTCAAGAAGAGTTTCCTCCGCAAGTTGCGCGCCGAACCCGAGGGCGATCGTGACCAGTGGGAACGCTTCGTTATGATCCGTGCCGATGCTCGCGAGGGGATGAGCATGTATCCTCGCCTCCTCCCCGGCGCCAGCGTCCTCATCGACCGTCATTACAATTCTCTCAAGCCCTATCGCAAGGGCGAATCCAATATGTACGCGGTCAACAAAGACGGACATTGCACCGTCAAATACGTGGAACTTGCCGGACGTCACCTGGTCCTTCGCCCTCATAACCAGGCCTACCCCGTCGAAATTATGCCCATGGAAGACGATAAGAAAGTGGCCGACTACCTGGTAGGCCGAATCTGCTACGTAGGCATGGAAACTTAGACGAAGGATTCACCCGCCCGGGGTTGGCAGTCGGTCTAGACCAGCTTGGTCGACTGGACACGGGCGTGTCCCGCAAGCCACGCCCGTCAAGCCGCAGGGCAGGTTACCAGATCACTTTCAGCGCAAACTGAAGCTGCCGCGGATCATACGCCGACGTGGGTTCTCCCGCGTTGGTATAGATCTGGTTCACATCGGCTACATTGAAGCGGTTGGCGATGTTAAACATGTCGACGATCGCGTCCAGGCTCACCCGCTCACCCAAAGGGATGCGTCGCGCTACTCGCAGGTCATTGAACACCGTGTAAGGTTTAAGCCCGGCATTCCGTCCCAGGTTGCCATCGAGCGCCGGCGAGGTCAAAGAAATGGGCGCCGCCGTAAGCGCAACGCTCTGGAAGCACGGCTCCTGGAAGAATCCGCTGGGCGAAAATCGCGACGCCACGGTTTTACTGCCGCACGCAGAGGTCGGCGTTCCCGCGGGCACAATGATCGGCCTGCCCGTGTCCGGTGAGAATTGGAAATTGTCGGCGTTGCCAGTGATGATGTTGAACGGCCTGCCCGAAGAGACTTCAATGATGGGGGCGATCGTCCAGTCACTCAGTAGCTTGCTCTTCCATCCACTGCTGCCTACTTTGCCGCTCTGATACACGCCGCTGAATACAAATCGGTGCCGCTGGTCAAACAACGAATTTGATCGCTCCGCCGACGGGAAGTAACTATTCTGGGGTGCAAGCGGCGATTGCAAATCGGTAGAGTCGTCAATCGCATGCGACCAGGTGTAGGAGGTCAGAAACTCGTAGTGGTTCCCAAAGCGCTTGCGCAGGTTCGCCGTCAGCCCGTGATACACGGAACTGCCGTTCGAGAAGTTCGCGTCCATGTCGCTGAACGGAATGCAACCCGCAAGCGTCGGCGAGGTTGGATCGCAGCTGGTGTTGAAGCCGAACGGCTTCAGGGTTTGTAGTATTCCTTGCGCCAGTCCCACGCAGGCCGCGGCCGGGCTGTTCAGCAGCGCTACCGCGATCGCCGGGTTCAGTCCCGAGGGACGGAAGAAGTTCATCAATGCCGAAGACACCCAGGGGGCCCCCGTCGTCGGGCTGAAACCGCACGGGGCTGCGCCTGTGCCCACCGCGAGCGGCCCGGACGTGGCGTTGGACGTCGGGTCCGTCAATGCCGTTCGCCAGTTCTCCAGCAGGAAGTCGCCGCGCGTGGTGTTGGCATTGATCGGCCGGTTCAAGTGGCGGCCGCCGTTGTAGTTGTAAGCCACGCTCATCGAGAACCCATTCCCCAGATCGTGCTCGAAGGTAAAGTTCGCCTGCTGCGAGTAGGCATACACGAAATTCTTCGCCTGCGGATATCCGAACGGCTGGAACGCGAGCGGAAAGAAGGTCGAGGGGTTCAGATAATTCTGGTTGTTGAACACCGAGTTGGGAAAGAACGGATCAAAACGCTGCGGGTTCCGCGTCCCATCCGCGGACGTCAACTGGTAGCCGGTGATGGCCTGAATTCCAGGCAGGCAGCCGGAGGTCGCCAGGATTCCCTGGAAGATATTGGTCGCGTTCAGATTGCCGGGACTGCCCACCGCGGATCCGTCGCAGGGCGCCCCTCCCGCGAACAGTAACTGGCCGCTCTTCGATCCATCCGAAGCATCTCCCAGGAAGTAGAGACCCAGCAGCGGATGATCGTAGAAAATTCCATACGACGCGCGGAACACCGACTTTCCGTCTCCCTTCGGGTCCCATGCCACGCCGATGCGCGGCTGAATGTTGTTGGTGTCGGTCTGAATCCCTTTTTGCAATCCGAGTTGGTTGTACGCGGCCGCAGCCAGTCCCGTCGGAGGCGGGAGCGAAGGTGGAAACTCTACGTCGTAGCGCACCCCAAGGTTCAGCGTCAGGTTCGGGCGTACTCGCCATGAATCCTGCAGGTACACACCGAGCGGCTTGTTCTTGAATGAATCCGTTGGATTACCGATGCCTTGCACCAGCGTGCTGGGAATTCCCAGCCCGTAAGTCTGGACCGGAGAAAATCCCGGGACCGTAATCGGTCCCACGGAACTGGGGAATCCAAGCGCGGTGGGGTCCAGCGCGCCGAAGCTGTACACTCCCCCGTAGTTCACGGTGAAGGTGGCGTCGAGCGGCAGATAGTTGAAGTCGGCGCCAAATTTCAGGTCGTGGTGTCCGACTCCCAGCGAGAAGTTATCCGTGAATTGGTACCGCTGCTCAGTCCTGCGGATGTAGGAGTAAGGCTCGCGCCCGAAGTAGGCGAACCCTGGGATGTTGACCGCAATATCGCCTCCCCCGGCGGCATCGGAGAAGAAATACGACAGCCCACGACGCGCGTACTGGAACCGGAATTCGTTGATCTTGTTGTTGCCAAATGTCCACGTGTCCTGGAAAACCCCGGTGGCGTCGCGATACGTTTGCTGCGATGTTCGCGAGAAGGCGTTTTGCCCGAAGGTCTGGTTCTGGCCGTTGACTTCAATCCCGGTCACCGTACTCGGGCTGACGTTGCCCCGCAGGGTGATGCGATTGCTGTTGCTCAGGTTATGGTCGATGCGCAGGGAATACAGGCTGGTCCCTTCGAAGACGGGGAAGTTTCCTTTTTGTGAAGACAGGGTGGCGAACGACGAAGGCAATCCGTTGCAAGTCGTGTTGAACGGATTGCACGAAGTGAAGAATTGCGAAAGCGGGCTGCTTCCGTTGCTGGGCGTGGGCAGCACTCCAAGCGCCACCAGCCCTGCGAATTGCGCCGGGTACGCGCCATTCACTGCGATTCCTGACGCCGTTCCCGCTGCCACCGCATACTGCTGCTGCAGCGGCAGTATGGCCAGGTTCGGTTGCAGGAACGCCGCTTGATCGGGCGTCACCTGGATGGGAAAGGTTCCCGCCGGAGCGCCGAATAAAGCCGAAGCGTCATACGGCACCAGCCCGAAGCTCCCGTTGGGGGCGCCGATCGATGAGAATCCCGTCTCATGCCGGCGCGTGATCTCGTACGAGAAGTAGTAATAGGTCTTGTCCTTCTTGATGGGACCGCCGAACGCCGCGCCCGCCTGCACCCGCGTGTACGCCGGGTCGGGCGTGGTCGAGAACGGGTTCACCGCCTGGAAACTGCGATTGCGCAGGTAGCCGAACACGTCGCCGTGGAACTCGTTCGACCCTGAGCGCGTAATGATGTTCACCACGCCGCCTGAGGCGCGGCCGTATTCCGCGGCGTAATTGTTCGTGATGATCTGGAATTCCTGCACCGCTTCCTGCGAGACCGTCGAGCGGATGCCATTGGTCGAGTTGTCGACCGCGTCGGCTCCATCCACGTTCACCAGGTTGGCGCGCGCCCGCTGTCCGCTGAAGTTCAGGCCGGAGGTCGGCGCCGCGCCGATCGAGGGCGCATTGTCGCGCGTGAGCTGCGAGTCGGTCAGCGTGAAGTTGATGTAGTTGCGCCCGTTGATGGGCAGATTGTCAATGCGCCGCTGGTCGATGGTGTCAGTGGTCGAGGTTCGCGAAGTTTCCACGATCTCGGCTTCGGAGCTGACGGTCACAACTTCCTGGGCGGTGGCCACCGTCAGCGTGATCGGCAGGTCCTTCATCTGGCCGACCGTCACGCTCTGGTCGTGCGCTTCCACCTTGGCAAAACCCGGGGCCTGCACCGTGACTGTGTAAACGCCCGGCGGCAGTGAGACCAGACGATACTCCCCATTGGAGTTCTGGGTCGTGCTTCGCTCCAGGCCTTTGGCCTGCTCGCGGGCGGTCACCGTCGCGTTGGTGACCAGTTCACCTTTCTGATCTCGGACGGTGATATGCAGGTCGCCGCTGGCAGCGCCTTGCCCGAAGGCGATGGAAGCGAAAATGAGAGGCAGCAACACGAGTGAAACGAGCTTGCGAGTCGTCATAGGTCTCCCAATTGCCTGATCGCCATTGCATGCGAGCAGGGACATGCCACCGGTCCAGATCCCAATGGCCGGTCTTCCGCAGAAACGCGATTTGCCTAGTTTATGTTTTGTCGGTTTTTACATCAGGACGATGAGGAAAGCAAGCTGGAACGCTGGTCGGGATAGGGTTAGTCACGCGCCAGTGCCGGGATGGGAGAACGGTCCAGCCGCCGTGCTGCGCGGTTTCGAAGGGCCCGCCCCCGCTCGCAATAACCCCGGTCACATTGAAGCCCTGAACTCGCAGAGGTTCGATTCTAAGTCGCACGCTTGATCCAGGCTCTAAGTTACGGCCTGCTTACTTGATCTTGTCGGCATTCAACGCCAATTGGCTTTGCGGGTTCAGACGGAGGGCCTCCTGCAAAGCCTTGTCCGCGGCGGCGGTGTCGCCTTTTTTCCGGTACGCGACGGAGAGCCAGACAAAATTCTCGTCCGACTTGGGATCCAGTTCGGTCGCCTGTTTGAGCTGGGCAATAGCCTTGTCAACGTCGCCGCCAAACATGCGGGGCGCGTGCAAGTATTGCCGTCCCAGGCTGGCATGGACCCGGGGATTCTGCGGATCGATGGCGAGGGCTTTCTTGTTTTCAGAATCTGACTTCGGACCAAACTTGGCTCCAGCCATGAAGCCGCCGCCAATCGAAGTCTTGCGGCCGTAGAGGTCTGCCAGCAGGCTGTGCGCGTCGGCGGACTTATCATTGATGCTGATGGCACGCTGCACGCTGGCGATCGCATCATCCAGCGCTCGCTCGGCATCCTTCTTCTTATTGTGCTGGACGAACGCCTCCACTTGATACGCCTGCACCCGCGCAAGCGCATACCAGTCCGCGAAATTGTTGGAGTCCTTCTCGGCGAGGTCGGCGAAATATGCCCGGGCGGCGGCCAGTTTGCCCTCGTCCAGCGAGGTTCGTCCCTGTTCCAGCAGGTCCACGCCTTTCGCGAGCGCAGGCTCGGGAGCCTGGGCGCCAGCGATACTCGTGACCAGGACCACAAAGAGAACAAATCGCCTCATGTGGGGTTGGATTCTACCGGAGCAGCCAGGGATGTGCGAGGGCAGAGCACATTCCTCGGGTCGCCGTACGCTCCCACTCGGTCGGAACAGTAGTGAGAGGAGATGTCAGCTAAGGCTTCTTTTCCGAATGTGGAGGAAATATCTTTTCCAGGGCGGTGATCGCCTTCTGAAGGCTATGAAGATCTTTGGGGGGTATGGTTCGCAGTTCGCGCGCGAGGGATTCCACCCGGTGACGTTGCCCGGCCAAAAGGAGTTGTTTCCCTTTCGCCGTAGCCGCAATCAAAACGCGCCGCCCGTCCCCTGCGTCGCCGACCCTCTCGACCAGGCCGCTCTTCTCCAGGCCTGCCGCGATGCGCGTCATGGTGGGAGGCTTGACCTGCTCGGCTGCGGCCAGCTTTCCCAACGGCATGGGGCCCGCGAAAACTAAGACCGACAATGCGGACAGCCGGGCCGGCCCTTCTCCGGTCGCACTATCGGCCTTTCGCACATGCCGCAGCAAATGGATGGCTGCCGAATGCAGCCGGCTTGCAAGTTCTTCCACCGGCGCCGGACTTTTGCGCTTCCTCATAACTCCCCACCAAAGTATCAAATTCTTAGCGAGAAATGCCGTTGACACAGGATGGGGAGTCTGATAATTAGTTAGCTATGCTAACGAAATCGGGAGATCGTGATGACTATCCAGGATGAGATCGTCGCCGCCGCCCAGTCCGGGGACACTGCCAAACTTCGCGACCTGCTCGCCCGGGATGCCAGCCTCGCCGCGGCCCGTGATGCGCAAGGAGTTTCCGCCATTATGCATGCTCTCTATCGCCGGCAAAACGAGGCGCTCCGCCTGTTGCTCGAGAAAAATCCGCCGCTGGACATTTTTGAAGCTGCGAGCACCGGCCACGCTGACCGGTTGAACGAACTTTTGGCGCAGGATCCATCGCTGGTCCATCAGTTTTCTCCCGATGGTTTCACCGCCCTCCATTTCGCGTGTTACTTTTCGTCCGACCAGACCGCGAGGTTGCTGATAGAGAAAGGCGCCGAGGTGTCCGCTGTCTCTCGCAATCCCATGCGCCTGATGCCGCTGCACAGCGCGGCATCGGCGCGCAACGCGGGTGCGGTGCAGGCTTTGCTGGAGCATGGCGCCGGCGCCAACGCCCGCCAGGAAAAAGGATGGACGCCGCTTCATGCCGCCGCCCAAAACAAGGATGAGGCGACTGCAGACATTTTATTGCGCCACGGCGCCGATCCGAACCTCGCCAACGACGACGGCGTAACTCCGCTGGACCTGGCCCGGAAGTCCGGAATGACTCTCAGCCGATGACGGAGAATACCGCGGATCATTTTGTCCGCGAGTAGTTGCGCACGTATTCCGGCACCGCCGTCGCGGGGTCCAACTGCGGATCGTAGACGGGCGCGTCCACGCTGGTCTTCAGCGGCAGAACTCCGGCCCAGGTTGGAAATGACATGTCTTCGGCATCGTCGATGGGCGGCCCCTTGCGAACCTTGGCAGAAAACTCCTCGATCGGCAGCTTCATGACCAGGGTTGCCTTCAACTCTTTTTCATTGGGCTGGCGAGATTCGGCCCAGCGTCCCGGAATGATGTGCTCCGACAGCAAGCGCAACGCCTCCAATTTCTCCGCAGGATCTTCAACCGCATTCGCGGTCCCCAGCACCACCACCGATCGGTAGTTCATCGAGTGGTTGAAGATCGATCGCGCCAGCACCAGGCCGTCAAGCAATGTGACGGTTACGCAAACCTGCACGCCCTGGTCGAGGCGGCGCAACATCCGGCTCGCCGCGGAACCATGAATGTAAAGATTGTCTCCCGCCCGTCCGTAGCCGGTGGGAATCACGAAGGGGTGCCCGTCGGCTACGAATCCAATGTGGCAGATGAACCCTTCATCGAGAATCTTGTAAGCCTCCGCGCGGTCGTAAACAGCACGCTGGGGTTCGCGCACCAGGCGGGTGCGCGGGGTAGGAGATTGGGGTTGCGACATGATCTGGAAGAAGCTCCCGGCAATCGCGAAGAATTGATGGCCAGTGTAGCAGACGCACAGCGCATGAGGCAGACGAGGAAACGCTCAGCCATCCGTATTTAATTCGGGAGCGGGGATCTGGGCAGGACCCCCCAAGCCCAGATCCCCACTCCGGGGCAGCCGGGATCAGCTGCCTCGGGCCTCCAGTTCGATTCCAGGTTCGAACCGGTTCCCGATCTCTTGCTGCTCGAGCACATCGTTGAGTTCGCCGACCAGCTTCATCAGCTGTTCGGGGTCTCGCTCGTTCAGCACTGCTTCACATAACTGCTTCCAGCGTTCGGATCCATTCATAGCTGTAATCCTCCACGCACACACACAGGTGTGCGCTCCGCGAAAATTGTGTGATTGTCAGGAAGGATTCGAAGCGGAAGGGAAACTCAGCACTGACGAACGCAGAACAAGGCCAGCAATTCCGGCGCGGAACCCCGACTATTGGCGAAGAGAGCAGGAAGGCCGCCGAGAACGAGCGGCGGAGCCATTAGGCCGCTGATCAGCGCAACTACCGCGATCAGTATTTGCGCCGCGTGGCGCCTTTGCGCAGCCGTTGGCCCATCCACACTGGGATGAACGAAGATCGCCACCACTGCCACTAGCAGTGCCAATCCCACCAGGATGCGCAGAGCTCGGATCACAGTGAAGATAGTCTGCACTGAGAGAGCTATCTTTGCAAGTCCCTCTTCCCGGGAATTATTCCGGGATTAACAGTAGCTTTCCTGTGGTCTTGCGGCCTTCCAGTTCGCGATGAGCCTGTGCCGCGTCTCGCACCGGATAGATGTGCTCAATGCGCAGCTTGAGTTTCCCGGCTGCGATCATGCCCAGCACCGCATTCGCGCGTTGCCCAAGCTCCTGCCGGGCCGCGATATAGTGCACCAGCGTCGGCCGGGTCACATAGAGCGAACCCTTCTGCGAGAGCTGGATGAGATCGAAGGGAGGCACGGCGCCACTGGACCCGCCAAACAACACCATCATGCCGCGCGGGCGCAGAACGTTCAGGCCTTTTTCGAAAGTCGTTTTCCCTACCGAGTCATAGACCACGTCCACGCCGCGGCCGTTGGTCAGACGCTTGGTCTCAGCCTCGAAGTCCTGCTGGGTGTAGAGAATGATTTCGTCCGCTCCGGCCTCGCGCGCCAGCTTGGCTTTCTCCTCGGTCGAAACCGTGCCAATCACCCGCGCCCCGATCTGGTGCGCCATCTGCACCAGCAGTAACCCCACCCCTCCGGCGGCTGCATGGACCAGCGCGGTATCGCCCTTCTTCAGAGGAAAGGTATCGTGCGATAAGTAGTGCGCTGTCATTCCTTGCAACATGGCCGCCGCAGCTTCTCGCTCGCCCAGTCCTTCGGGAATCTTCACCAACCGGTCCGCGGGAACGGCAGCATACTCGGCGTACGAACCCAGGACCGCGGTGTAGGCCACGCGGTCGCCGGGCCTCACATCGCGCACCTCGCTGCCCACCTCAATGACGGTGCCCGCGGCCTCCTGCCCGGGAATGAAGGGCAGCTTGGCCGGGTACCTGCCCTCGCGAAAATAGACGTCAATGAAGTTCACTCCTGACGCGCTGATTTTCACCAGCGCTTCATTGGGCTTGGGTTGCGGAGTGGGAACCTCGGTATATTCCAGAACTTCAGGACCGCCGGTCCGCGAAACGACAATGGCTTTCATGGCTTCTTCGATGTTCGACCCACGATATTAGTCGCACATGACCTGCGAATCAGCGCTCCAGGCTCGACATGCCGGCGATGATTTTCCAATCCTTGCCGCTTTTCCGCCAGGTGTGCGTGATGCGGTACTTGCTGGATAGCTTCGAGCCATCCTTGTGCACGGTGAAGATCTCGAGAACATAAAACGTGGCGGCAACGTCTCCCAGCACGTTCACGCGCTTAAGCGCGGAGTTGCAAGTCTGTTTTTCGCCTGCCTTGATCTCGTTCGCAACTTCCTGCCGGATGTCGCTCTTGGTCACCGGAGCGGCATCGTGCTGCGGCCAGCCTGCGAACTGCTCATCCCACAGGCTCATGTAGCCTTCCAGATCGTTGTTCTGCATGTGCCGGCAGTAAGCTTGCTCCCGCTCCCAAACCGCTTGCTGTTCAGGTGTGAGTTCCTGCGCATGAGCGATAGGAAGACAACCGAGAAACATTGACAGCCCGAGTAAGGCAAATATGATGCGCATAATCTTTTCCTGATATTGCCGCCGAATTGAAACTACTTCTTAGCCAGCGCGTTGGTCCAGTTCACCACCAGGGTCATGGGGGCCTGCGATCCCGGTGGCGGCATCATCAACAGAAATTTCTTGCCGTCGGGACTGACATCGAACGGATTGCCAAGAGGAAAAATTCTGCGAGCCGGGAACAGGGAACGGGACTCGCCCACTTCCAGATTTACTCCTACAGCGTTGATCTCGACAGCCTCGATCGTGCTGTTGCCGCCGTAATAGTAGAGTTCCTTGCCGTCCCCGCGCCAGATGGGGCATGTTCCGCCGTTGCGGGAAATCTGCCAGCGTCCGCTTCCGCTGGGAAACCTGGTCATGTAAATTTCTTCCCGCCCGGAATCGGTGGAACTGTACGCTAACCATTTTCCATCCGGCGAGAGCCGGTGATGCACCACGCTGGCTTGCCGCGCTTCCGGCTTGACCACCGTGAACGGCTTGCGATCGCCTTTCAGGTCCACCGCCTGCGTGGTGGCGCCCACCGGACCCTCCTGCTGGTGATAGACCATGTACCGGCCATCGGAGGACCATTGTGGAGCGATCACTCCACCGGTCGGTGTCGGCGGCGAAATCAGCAACTCATCCTCGCCCCCACCGTTGGCATCTTTCACGTGAATAGATGCCCCAAAGGTTCCGGCTTGCGTCGAATAGGCGAGCTTCTGGCCATCCGGAGACCATGCGGCGGTCAAGTGCGTTGCGGGATCGAAGGTAACGCGGGTGCGCAGATTGCGTTGCAGATCGAGGACCCAGATGTCCGCTTTCGGGTCCCCGACCGATACAGCAAGCTTCTTCCCATCGGGCGACAGAACTGCTGCCTTGTAGGAATCCGGCTCACTGACCTGGCCGACCACTTTTCCGGTGCGGTCCATCCAGGTCAGGCCGATGGTGACGTTCGACGCCTTGTTGGGATCGGGTTCGTACACCAGGACGCCGTTTTCACTAACGCTGAAGCTGGTACGCCAGGTTCCAGTGTCGTATTGCACATCTTCGGCGATGGTGACCGGATCTCCCGACAGCGTGCTGGATCCGGGATCGAACGCCTGGGCCATCAGCACACTCTGGTTGTGGAAGATCAGGTTCCCCGCCGCGTATTGCGCATCCGAGTCCGACGCCATCACCAGCTTGCTTTCTTTGGAATCCAGCGAGCCGAGGTAAACGCCATTCTGCTCGCGGGCGCCGCCGGAGTGGTGGGTTGCGAAATACAGGAAGTGCTTGCCGTCGGGAAGGAACGCGGGCCAGCGATGGGTGGTATGTTTCGCCGGGTCGACGGTGGTGACCGGGGACGCGGTCCCGCCGCTTCCTGAGACCTTCCAGATGCCGCTACGGTAATCGGGCGCAAACAGGATCAGGTTGTTCGAATTCCAGGTTCCACCGCGCGCGTTGGGGGCATCCGCCAGCGTGGCTGCCGGCCCTCCGGATGCCGCGATTTTCTTGAGCTTGCCGTCACTGGAGAAGAACCCAATCGCACGGCTGTCGGGTGACCAGAAAGGAGAGTACCCGCCTTCTGTTCCCGATAATTTCTCTGCAACTCCAGTTTCGAGACTGCGTATCCACAACGCAGTAGCTTCCTTTTCACGGCGCGCCCCAAAAATGACATGAGTGCCGTCAGGAGAAAGCGCGGGTGGGGAAGCGAAGTCTCCCACGAAATCGAAGGTGGCATTCTCAGGCGGGAGAATGGAGGCGCGCACGGCGCGCGCGGCCGGACGATTCAGGTATCCGTATGTGAGCCATGCGAGCGCTACGACCATCACAGCGGCAAGGGCGATGGCAATCGCGCGCTGCTTCTTGTCTCCGGAAGCTGGAACCGCCGCGGTCCTGGCAGGCGCGTTCGTGATCCAGCGTAGCTGACGTCCCACATCGCCTGCGCTCTGCCACCGCGCATCAGGGTCCTTCGCCAGGCAGGTTTCCACGACGCGTTCGAGTTCGGGCGGCGTCATCGGCTGTGCTGCACGGATCGGCTCCGGTTCGCGGTCGAGGATTGCCGCCAACACGCTAAGCTGGCTCTTTCCTTCAAATGCGCGCCGGCCGGTGATCATCTCGTACAGGACGCAACCCAGGCTGAAGATATCGCTGCGCGCGTCCGCCGGCTGACCCTGCAACGACTCGGGCGCCATGTATTGAAACGTTCCCACGATCATTCCCCGCTGCGTGAGTGGTCCGGCAGGGGAAGAAAGCATGGACATGTTCATGGTCGGAGTCGAAGGCGTCAAATGCGATTCCGCACTGCCCATTCCCGCGATGGACAACGATTTCGCCAGGCCGAAATCCATCAGCTTCGCGCCCGCCTTAGTCAGCATGATGTTGCCCGGCTTCAAGTCGCGATGCACAATGCCTTGCCGGTGTGCCTTCTCCAGCGCGTCGCAGACCTCCACCGCGATTCTCACCGTCTGCTCCAAGGCAAGCGGACCGCGTTTCAGCCTGTCGGCCAGCGTCTCGCCTTCCAGGTACTCCATCACCAGGTAATCGATTCCGTCCTGGTGGCCTACATCGTGCAGGGTGCAGATATGCGGATGTTGCAGCGCAGAAATGGTGCGCGCCTCGCGCTCGAACCGCTGTTTCAAATCCGAATCTGCGGAAACCTGGCTGGAGAGGACCTTGATCGCTACCGAGCGCTCCAGACGCGTATCGCGCGCGCGGTACACCTCGCCCATGCCGCCTGCGCCCAGCGGAGACACGATTTCATATGGACCGAGTTTGGTGCCGGTGTTCAACATGCAAGAGTCCGGGCGGTATATACGCGAAGAACTTGCCGACGAAAGGCGCGCAGCCCGGCGCAGGCATTATAGGAGGTTGGCAGTTATCCGCAAGCCGCTAGTCTGGCCTGGGCTTGCGCGACGAGGTCAAAGCCGAAGGGACCTTGGGACGCCGAACGGCATGTTGATGGTGCAAATGTTCGAGGAACTGCTCTCGGACCGCCTTCTCGCTGTCTTTGTCATTGGCGCGCCAGGGGCGGATGAACACCATGGCGCACTCCGAACAGAAACCGCCAAAATGACACTCTTGCTCAATCCTGCGCAGGGTCGGCTTCGCCATCGAATTTCCCAGAGTGATCGCTTCCAGATTCATAGTGTGAAAAAAAGGGCGCCGCTGCGGGGCGCCCTTTCAGTCCTGCCCCTCTATGGTTGTTTCACGCTCAATGCCCAATGGAAGAGCAACTTCGATGCCAACAGGCAGGGAGATTTCCCGGACGACGCGGAGTTGGTAAGTAATTGAAAACCGTGCTCCCATCGTGAGCCAGAACAGTGACCCGGGGAGGAAGCTCCGCTCTCACTAACCGAAGTGTTAACAAAACAGGAGCCGAATGGTTAGCCCGGAGTCGCCCGACTCTCACTGATCCGTCCATGCCCATGGGATTGAAACGGGCCGCTAAGGGCGGAACGCTCTTAAGCGGACTCTACGGCCGCGCTGCCCGGCTTCACTGCGCCTTTTAAATTGAGATTGCGGATCAGGCGCAGCAGCGAATTGGGATGCAGGCCGAGGATTTTCGCGGCTTCAATGTAATTGCCGTTCGCCCGCTGCAAGGCCTGGACAATTAGCTGGCGCTTGCTGTCCTTGACCGCGCCCAGGAATCCGGAGGCTGGAACCTGCGCGGGCGTAGCCGCTTCCAGAATGTCTTCCGGCAAGTCCTCCAACAGGATTGACTCGGCCGTGCCCAACACCAGGGCGCGCTCAATGGCGTTTTCCAACTCGCGGACGTTTCCGGGCCAGTCGTAGCCGACCAGGCAGGCGCGCGCTTCCGGGGAAAGCGACTTGAGCGGGATTTTGAATTTACGGCTGATCTTGGTGATGAAGTGGTCCACCAGCGCGGGCAGGTCTTCGCGCCGCTCGCGCAGCGCCGGCATGGTGAGCGATACCACATTGAGCCGGTAGTAGAGGTCGCCGCGAAAGGCTCCGTTGTTCACCAGTTGCTGCAGGTTCTTGTTGGTCGCCGCAACCACGCGCACGTTGGCCTTGATCGGCCGCGTCCCCCCGACGCGCTCGAACTCGAGCTCCTGGAGCACGCGCAGCAGCTTTGCTTGAAGCGCGGGGGCAAGCTCGCCAATCTCGTCGAGGAACAGGGTCCCGCCCTCGGCAACTTCGATCTTGCCCTGCTTGCGCGCCACCGCACCGGTGAAGGCGCCCTTCTCGTGCCCGAACATTTCGCTTTCGAGCAGGGTTTCGGTAATAGCGGCGCAGTTCAACGCGACAAAGGGTCGGGACGCGCGCGGGCTGTTGCGGTGAATCGCATTGGCGACGAGTTCTTTTCCGGTGCCGCTTTCGCCCTGGATCAGTACCGTGGAATCGGTTGGAGCCACGCGCCGGATCACTTCGTAGATCTGGCGCATGCGCGGGCTTTCGCCGACCATGTTGTGCTGGACGCTGATCTCGGCGCGCAGCAGGCGGTTTTCTTCCTCGAGGCGCTGCCAGTGCCGCGCGTTTTCCAGGGCCAGGCTGGTGATGCAGGCAACGGCCGTCATCACCTGGAGGTGGTTTTCGTCGAATACCGCGGAACTGCTGCGGCTGTCGAGGTAAATCGCGCCCGACACACGGTTCTGCATCATCAACGGCACGCAGAGCAGGGAATGCACCTGCAAGGTGGCCAAAGTTTGTACGGCGGACAGGCTGCTGTCGCTGGCGATGTCTTTCACCAGCAGTCCGGCCTTTTCGTCGCACACCTTGCGTAGCACCGAGCGGCTGACTTTGAAGATTTCTCCCGGACCGCTGAGACGGTCCCAGGCGACCGTGCTTTCGGCTTGCCCGGTTTTGGAATCGAGTTGCAGAATGGCGGCGCGCTCGGCAGGGACCACGTCGAAGACCATCCCCAGGAGTTGCCACTGCAACGACTCCGGGTCGCGGATGTTCCCGATGTCTTTGGCAACCTTAAGCAGCCAGTTCAGATCGCGGGTGGCGCGAGTGTTGTGCGGTCCGGGAGCCACGGTCTCGGGATGCAGGTAGATGGCATCTTTTTCCTGCAGCAGCACCGGGACGTTGCCTAGTTCACCGGTTTCGGTGAATTCCACTTCGGCCCGGGGCCGCACCTCCTCATGACCTAGGACAAAGACAAAGACCGAATCTCCTACCCCGATCTGGTCCTGCGACTGCAATTCGTGCTGCTCAATCTTGACCCCATTCACGTGGGTGCCGTTGTAGCTGCCGAGGTCCCGCAACCAGACAGAACCGTTGTCGAGGGTGAGGGCGCAATGCTTGCGGGAGAGCGCCGGGTCCGACGCCCAGATGTGATTGGAGGGATCGCGCCCGATGAGCGTTTCCCGCTCACTGAGCTCAAAGGTTTTACCCTTCATCGTTCCGACGATGGCAACGAGCCGAGGATTCATATCGGGGGAGTCACATCTAAACGTTTGCTGGAACAGGACCGAGTGCAAGGATTATACGCGGGATTCTAGTAGGCGGAGAACGCAGGAGAGCGCGCGAGATTGACCAGCAAGCCGAAACCTCCAGACTTGAAACCTTGAAACTGGATTGCTCCCCGAGTAACCTCCCGCCCATACCTTCGGTAACCCGGGCTAACCCTGTTCTGAATTGACCCATCCAACTCGGGAGGGGTACCATCCTCCTATCTATACCCTGGGAAGGGAGCCGGCGCGGTCGTTTGTAAGTACTAGATACTTATGGAGATCAAGAGGGTTTACCGTCTCATTGCGCCACTCTGTGCCGGCCTGATGAGCGTCGCCTGCCAAAGCAACCAGCATCCGGCGCCGCTTTTGCCGGCGCGGCAGGCCGCGGCTCCCGCAATGACGGTGGCGGCGGTCCCCAAAGTCGCCGTGGGATCTCCAAAGCCAGTACCCTCCGCGCAACCGGAACCCAAACCCGATCCCGTGGCGGAACTCATCGCGCGAGTGGAGTCGGAATATTCCCTGGGACAGCAGAACTACAAAGCCGGGCATCTGGAAGCGGCCAAGCAGAGTTTCGATAAAGCTTTCGACCTGCTGCTGGGCAGCCCGCTGGAAATCCGCTCCGATGATCGTCTGCAGAAGGAATTTGACCGCGTACTGGATGGCGTAAACGGCCTCGAGTTGCAGGCTCTGCAGGAAGGCGACGGGTTCAGCGAGCAGAAATCGGAACCGGCGCCGATTGACGAGGCCAACGAAGTGACCTACCCGGTGGATCAGAACATCAAGGCGACGGCCGAGGCCGAGGTCAAGAGTACGCACTCGGACCTGCCGCTGATGATGACAGACCAGGTCGCCGGCTATATCAATTACTTCTCGACTCGCGGACGAGGCACCCTGGAACGCGCCCTGGCACGGCAGGGACGCTACCGCGAGATGATCGAGCGGATCCTGAAGGAAGAGGGCGTTCCGCAGGATTTGATTTACCTGGCGCAAGCCGAGTCCGGGTTCCATCCTCTGGCCGTCTCGCGCGCGGGCGCGCGAGGCATGTGGCAGTTCATGTCGAGCCGGGCCAAGGGATACGGCCTGGAACGGAGTTGGTGGGTAGACGACCGCCAGGATCCGGAGAAAGCAACGCGGGCGGCTGCCCGTCACCTGAAAGACCTCTACAACCAGTTTGGCGATTGGTATCTCGCGATGGCCGCCTACAATTCGGGCCCGGGCACGGTGCAGCAGGCGGTGAAGCGGACCGGCTACGCGGATTTCTGGGAACTCTACCGCCGGGATGTGCTCCCGCGGGAGACTCGCAACTACGTTCCTATCATTATCGCCGTGACCATCATGGCGAAGAACCCTGCCCAGTACGGGCTGGAGAACATCGTCACCGAAAAGCCGTTACCGTACGACACGGTAAAGATCAACTATCCTGTGGACCTTCGCCTGGTCGCCGAGTGTGTGGAAGCATCCGCCAGCGACCTGCAAGACCTGAACCCCAGCCTGCTGCGGCTTACCACTCCGAAGAATGATGAGTTTGAACTGCACCTGCCGCTGGGAACCAAGGATCGTTATCTAAGCGCCATCAACTCCATTCCGCCGGACATGCGGGTGTGGTGGCGGTATCACAAGGTGGCTCCGGGAGACACGCTGGCGTCTATTGCGCGAGCCTATCGCACTACCCCGCAAGCCATTGCGCAGGCCAACAATCTCGAAGATCAGGAAATTCAGGCTGACAGCAAGCTCATTATCCCGGTTGCTCCCGGCAAGCATCCTGCGACCGAACAGGCGAGCTATTCGCGGGTCGCGACCCGGTACAAGGTTCGGAAGGGCGATACGGTGCAGCGCGTAGCTGACAATTTCGGCGTACCGTCGGCCATGGTCCGCCGCTGGAACCACCTGAAGGGCGACAGCGTACAGGGACGCAAGGTTTTGTATGTGCACCTGCCGGTGACTCCCAATGCCAGCGAGATGAGAGTAGTGGCGGCTTCCAAATCGCGCTCAGGAAAGAAGTTGCAGACGGCCAGCGGCAAAATCCCGTCGCGCCACAAAGTGCAGCCGGGGGAAACTTTGACCTCCATTGCGAGCACGCATCACACCACCGTGGCCGCCCTGCGCCGCGATAACGGCAACCTGGCGACCCTTCGGCCAGGGATGGTCCTGGTCATCCGGGACGTAAAGTAAGCCTCCGCTCAGTTTGAGATTCATTCCGGAACGGGGCCAGGCCTTCCTCTTGCAAGCCACTTTCCCGATGTTCGTGTTTGCATCTGAGCGATAAAGCGGTACAGTTTGTGCGCGGGGAAAAAAGCCGATGCGCACATCTGCAAGTTACTGCATCGCGAATTTTCCCTATGCTATAATCGCGCGCCGTTCAACGAAGACGAGGATTTAGTTGTCTTTTTATTTCCGTAGCGCATTCGTTGCGCAGCGTCCCGGCGCCCAGCGCAGCCGGAATTCTGGAGGAGAAATGACCTTTGAAGAGACCCTCTTTTTACGTGATGACGACATGGACGAGTACGGCGACAGCAGCTCTTATGGAGACTCGCTAGAAGAAGACTACGAGGAAGAAGAAGAGGAAGAAGAAGCCGAGATGCCCGCCGGCGACTCCGAGCCGGAACCGGTCGAATCAGAATCCGAACCAGCCCCGATGGGGGGAGGGGGCAGCGGAGGCGGGTCAAAACCTGCGCGCAAGGCAGCCAAGAAGGCTCCGGCCAAGAAAGCTCCGGCCAAAAAAGCTCCGGCGAAGAAAGCCGCCAAAAAGGCAAAGAAAGCACCGGCAAAGAAAGCCGCGAAGAAGAAGTCCGCAAGCCGCAAGGCTGCTGGCGGTCGCGGCAAGAAGGCGTCCAAGAAGAAAAGCTCTTCCAAGAAGAAGGGCGGACGTCGCCGCTAAGGCTGGTTAGCCAAAATCCAGGCCCCACTCTCTCGCTCGGCGCGGGGAGTGGGGTTTATTGATTAGGGCGCGCCCTCGCGGGCAAACCAGTCGGAGCGTGTCCTCGAAACCGCGTCGAAGATCTGCGGAACCGCTAGGACTTGGCGCCGCGCACCGCGCCCAGGCACCGGCCATACAGTTCGAGTAAATGGTTGGCGTAGTCTTCTGGCTTGGCGGCGGCGCCTGTGCCCTGGAAGCCCACTCCCGAAGATGTTGTGCGTCCGTAGCCGGTGGTCATCGCGACAAACTTCATCAGATCCAAAGCGATGTCTTCGTTCCGGCGCGAACCGGCGGTGAGCGAGGGAATTTCGTCCATGAGTGCCTCCATGCAAAGGAATTACGGATCATGTCGCGCCGTTCGAAACGGCGCTGACCGTCAAGAATACTAGAACTGAAGCCAACCGGCTTTGCTCAAGAATGGGAAGCGGCGCTCGCGCGCGAGGCCAACAGGCGCTTGCGCCGGCCCATCACCGCGCCGTGAATCCAGAAGAATGGTCCGGTGGCGGCGTACATCCACCCCGCCCAGGCGGGACTCCAGAAAGCAACGAAAAAAGAGCCGACGCCGATCAGCATGAGCGCGAGATTTTCCTGGAGCGAGATGAGGGTTTCGTAGACTTCGACGGCATTCAATTGCAGCGCGCCTCGCAAGCGGTAGGCGTGGAGATACATCAGCACGAAAAGAGCGAACACCGAAGCGAAGCCGGCGGCGTAAATGCGCATCAGCACCGACGCAGCCAGTGCGGGCACCGGCTCGAGTTCCGCAATATGCGTAACGCCGGCAAAAAGCATGGTGAACAGGAATTTCAGCGGATACACGTAGAACAAGACCACGAACAACAGCACCACGTTGAGCACAACACTATAAGTATCTTGCAGCCCATAGCGGCGAGAGAGCCGGTAATGCGTAAACCAGATCAGGACCAGTTGCGCGAAGCAGACCGCGAAGGGAAGGAATCCCCGCATCGCTGTCATGAGCTCCGAGTAGCTGCGGGGAACTTCGAGGGAAACGACGAGCAACGTGATCGCGAACCCGAAGACGACGTCGCAGAAGGCTTCCAGGCGAGTGATCTCCCCGGCCCGCCAGCGGAAATCCTTTTCAGGCGCAAGCAAGGTATGAGTCATAGGACGGAATGGGACAAGGTGCCTGCCCCAAGCTGCGAATTATATCGCCTGGCTCAGAAGAACTCGCCCATGTCGTTGGCCCCCGCGGCTTGTCCCGGGCACGACGAAATACCCAAGGTGCTGCAAACCAGCGCAAGCGCGTCCTGGTGCTGGTGGAACGTAGTGGATTGAACGCCGGGTTTGACTTTCGGGCCCACCAACACTGTTACGACGTGTCCGCCGCCATGGGCTGCATCGGCGGAGTCTCCTTCGTCGAAGGTAATGATGAGCAACCCGCTCTGCTGAAAGGTGGGATTCGAAAGCAGCGGGTCAATATTGGTTTGCAGCCAGGTGTCGGCCTGGGTCAGGGTGCCGTCATGGGCATCGTTCAGAAGATCGGGGACTACCAGAGAGTAGTCCGGAAGCTGATCATTGGCGAGATCGGTTGCGAATTGCGTGAACGGCACCAGGTTGCTGACTTGCGTGTTGTCGTTTACCACGTCGCAAAAATATGAGAGCGGGAAGTGCGCGCGCTTGTAGGGATAGACATCGCCGCCGGTATACCCGGTCGAGGGCAGGCTCTCGGCGTAACCTTTCCAGGTTTTCTTGGCGGCGAGCAGTTGCCGGACAATGTTGTCGGCAGTCACGGCAGCGCTGTACGAATCGTCGCCGGTTATGGTCTGCCCGGCGGTAAGCTCGAAATAATTTCCGATGGAAGGATGGGTATTGGCGAAATACTGAGTGGCCAGTCCATATTTGGAAGCGAGGCTGTTGAGATAGGGCATGGCCGAGGTGCCAATCACTTCGTTGTAGCTGTGATTTTCCTCGACCACCATGACCACATGCGAGACCTGCGCAGCCGGGGTTGGATTGGGGGGCGGTGTGGGATTGGGTGCGGGAGCAGACGTGCCGCCTCCACCGCATCCGGAAGCAAGAAAAATGCCAAGACAAACGGCCATGCAGGCCCAATATTTATTGGTGCGCGTAAGCACCTCCGGCTAAGTCCAGCGTGCACCCCGCTGGGAGACGCCCCAATTGCAACCGGAATTGGATGCGAAGGACGGGTGTGAGGTTTTCAGGCACTCAGTTGTGTGTAGACCTTATCTACGATGCTTAGCGCTCCACGCCGCAGTTTTCCTGCCGGACCGTCTTGAATGCCCACGCCATGCGCGGAGTGTTGTGCGATATGCCGAAGCGCCCGCGGGCGTCGAGGAGGATGATTCCGCCGTGTCCGTTCAAGCGCGATTTCAGATACTCGATGGCTTCCGCGGCGGCCCACTCGGGGGCGTTGCCCGAGGCCACACGGTCGGTCGTCCACTTGGCGAGCACCAGTTTCATGATCGGCTCGCCCCATCCGGTAGTCGAGGCGGCCGCGGTGTGATTGTCGGCATAGCAGCCACATCCGATCAGTGAAGAATCGCCAAGACGGCCGGGAGCCTTGTTGAGCGTGCCTCCTGTGGAGGTCGCGGCGGCAAGATTGCCACCCTGGTCGAGGGCCACCGCCCCGACAGTATCGTGGGAAATTTCCGGGGCGAACATGTGATTGGAATGCTCGGCGTCGCTGTTCTGGAATTCTCGCAAGCGCTCGATCTCGCGCGGGATGATCAGGTCTTCGTTGTTGCAGAGGGGTATGCCGTGCTCGGCTGCGAAACGCTCGGCGCCTTCGGCGACAAAATAAACATGCTGGCTTTCACTCAAGATCTTTCGCGCGGCGCGAATGGGATTGGCAATGCGCTCGACCCCGCCAACCCCGCCGGCGCGGAGGGTTGCCCCCTCCATGATCAGCGCATCGAGTTGCACCTTGCCGTCGCGATTCAGAAAGCTGCCGCGCCCGGCATCGAAGGTGTCGTCGTTTTCCATGATGACGACCGCTTCTTCGCAGGCATCTACCGCGGAGCCACCACGCGAAAGCACGTTCCAGCCGGCGGCTATCGCATTGCGTACTCCGCTCAGATGGGCTTCCACCATGTGATCGGGCATGGCCCACGCGCCGCCATGCACTACCAGGACCGGATCGGTTTTCAATTTCTTCCTCACCCAGGAGAAATGGACTGGATAGTCTAGCAGGGTCGTTGGCGGTTGCGAGGGCGGCCGGTTTTCGATTGGTTGCCTGCGCTGGCAAGTTTTCTTCTCGGCCTGTGTGTCCTGAAGGGCGAAACTTCCGCAATATTGCAGGGTTTGCATCTCTCAATGAGTGGCCCGTGTATCGGAGTGGCCGGTATCGGGAGGTCAAACATGAGTGGAAGCTTAATGCGCCGGTTGATGTTGCTGTTGCTGCTGGGAGTGGGATTGGGTTCGGTGGCTTGGGGCCAGTCCGTTAGCGAAAGCAACCGCGACGTCAATTTCCGCGTAAGTCGGGCGCGCCTGGTGCGCACCGACTGGCGTTGGGACCCGGACGATGATCGCAATTATCGAACCGACCGTTGGTACCGTGAGCATGGGTATTACAACAACGGTTGGTACAATCCGTATTACGGAAACAACGGCTGGTACCACGGCTATCGCGGGGATGGCGATCACGATCGCGACGACCGCGGATGGTGGCGACGTCATCACCGAGATCGCGACGACCGCTGGCGACGGAACGACCACGACTGGGACGATCGCTGGCGGCGTAACGATCATGATCGCGACGACCGTTGGCGGCGAAATCATCATGACTGGGACGACCGGCATCGTCATCACGACCGCGATCGCGACTAGTTAAGAAAACGACAGAGGCTGGAAATGCGAGGCTTTCGAGAGGCCTCGCCTTTCTTTTGGGTCAATTACAAAGGACACGAAGTATCACGAAGTTGGAACTGCGCTCTATGCAGCTTGTCCAGGAGAGGCGGGGACGGGCACACCTTCCGTACGAGTCCACGTGTAGCGGATGCGGTGAATCACGGTGATCGTCGAGAGCACGGCGATCAGCCACAGCACCGGCGCCATGCGGTTAAACAGAGCTCCGATGATGATGAGCACCAGGCGCTCGGGACGCTCCATGAACCCGACTTTGCAGGAACCGATCAGAGACTCGGCGCGGGCGCGGCTGTAGCTGACCATGATGGCGCTGACCATCACGAACGCGCTCAGCACGACATAGAAGAAGCGATCGCCGCGGGCATAGAAAACAAGCAGTCCGAAAAATTGCGAAGCGTCGCTGTAGCGGTCAATGACCGAATCAAAAAATCCGCCAAATCTTGTGACCTGACCGGAGGCGCGCGCCACGCGGCCATCGACCAGATCGAAGAAGCCGGAGCCAATGATCACCAACCCGGCATAAAAGAACATGCGGGCCTGATTGTTTCCGTTGGCGTAACCGAAGAGCAGGGCGGCAACGGTATTGACAACTAATCCCAGAAATGTGAGGACGTTGGGATTGATGCGGGCCAGCGCAAGCCAGCGCACGATGGCATCGAGCAAAACTCCGCAGGCACGCCCAAACGCGCTGGTCCAGGTGTGGCTCATTCCGCGGCGGCCTGATCGTGAATCGTGGTGAGCTTCAGGACTTCCATCTCCCGCTTTCCATTGGGCGTGACGACGATAGCGGTGTCGCCGACTTTCTTATTCAGTAGAGCGCGGCCGATCGGAGAAGTGGTGGAAATTTTTCCAGCAGCCACATCGGACTCTTCGCTGGTCACCAGCTGGTATTCCATCTCTTCTTCTTTGAAATTGTCATAGACCTTGACCGTGGAACCCAGTCCGACCTTGTCCTTGGGAATGTTGTTCATGTTGATGAGGGACAAGTCGGCGAGGCGGCGGCCGAGCTGGCGCAGGCGGGCTTTGACGAATTCCTGGCGCTGCTTGGCCATGTGATATTCGGCGTTTTCGCTGAGGTCCCCGAGGGCCACAGCCTTCTTTAATTCCGCCGGCAACTCGTGCGCGAGTTCATGCTCCAGCGAGTTGATCTCTTCTTGCAATTTCTTCTTGATTTGATCCGTCATGCTTTCACAGATTATAAACCTTCAGCGGCGCAGAGGCTTTCCGCTCTAGCATTTAGGCCCAAGGCGAGTTGCTGACATAGCGGTCCGAATTGCCTAATTATGCAGCTTTGGCTAAAATAGCAGAGTGTTGTTCCTTTCTTGTCCTGCACTACTGGGTGTCTCTTCATGATCAGCAGCGACGGAAATTTCCACATCGGGGACAAAGTTGTCTACCCCAACCACGGGGTCGGCGTCATTGAGCAAATCAGCAGCCGGACCATCGGAGCCAGCGTCGAAAAATTTTACCTTCTCAAAATCAAGTCCAGCAGCCTGAAGGTGATGATCCCGTTTCACAACGTGAACATGGTGGGATTGCGGCGAGTGGTGAAGAATGGAGAAATCCAGAAAATTATCGGATTTCTGAGCGACGGCGTGAACGGCGACAGCAGCACGGACTGGAAAGACCGTTTCAAGGAAAACTCCGATCGCATGCGGACCGGGTCTTTACTGGAAGTCGCAGTCGTGCTCAAAAGCCTGCTGCAATTGAACCAGGGCAAGCCGCTGTCGTTCCGCGAGAAGAAAATGCTGGAGCGCGCGCGCTACTTGCTGGTCAGTGAACTGGCGATGGCGAAGGGCTGCGAAGAGAAAGAGATCGAAGACGTGCTCACCAAGGCGCTGGCGAAACAGAACCTGCGTTTCCCCGAAGCTTCTGAGTTCCAGGCGTAGCAGTTTCGAGTTTCAGTCCCGCCATACTGTGGCTGTGCTGTGGCCATCCTCCAAGAGAGCAGGATCTTCGTTCGGAACCACAATCTTGCTTTCAATTGACTGACACGGCGGTACGACTTACTCTCCCAGCCAGGCTCCATAAGGCTTGAGCGATTCCACGTGATCGAACACGATCTTCGTAGCTGCGGTGATAGGAATCGCAAGCACCAGGCCGATGCCTCCCCAGAGCCATCCCCAGAACAATAGTCCGATGGTCACCGCCAGTGGATTCAGTTGCAGGCGGTTGCCGAGAAATTTGGGATAGAGCACATTCAACGAAATCAGGTGCAGGCCGAGAACGGTAACCATGATGTAGATGGCCTCTTCGGAACTGATCCGCCCGATGCCGACGAACAGCGGCGGAAGCATCGCGAGCAGCACGCCCATGTAGGGGATCAGGCTCAGGAAGCCGCTGATAAATCCCACGAAGTAGAAGAAGGGAAGGCCGAGGATGCCGAACACAATGGTCCCAGCCACTCCCATGAAGACACCGATCAGCAGGTTGCCGACCATGAAGCTGCGGATCATCTGCGAAATCAGTCCAAGCGTGACGTAGGCGGTGTGGCGGCTTGCAAGCGGAAACAGCATGACTGTCGCCGAGCGCACGTGCTGCTGCCAGGTCAGCATGAAATAGACCAGGAAGGGCACGAAGGAGCCGGCGAGAAAGATCGCGCTGACCGAGCCAAAGCCGCGGGTAAGGATTTCGGAGAACGTTGAAGTGGGGTGGACATTCAGAATGCCTTTGTCTGGGGTGGGACTGAGCACGTCGAGGTTTTCTGCCTTCTTGAGAATTTTGGAGATGTGGTCGCGAATCTGAGCGGTGTATTTGGGCAGGTCCTCGATGAGCGAACTAGCCTGATTGTAGGAGTAATAGACGACCCCGGCGAGTATCGCGAACAGCAGGACGACGGCGATGGCGGCTGCGACGCCGCGGGGCAGACGCAAGCGCATGAACATCTCGACTACTGGCGCAAGAATGAAGGCCAGCAGGACCGAGACCATGAGGACGGCAAATACCACCTCGGCCCAATAGCACAGCCCGAGAATGGCGCCGATGCCGAGCACGGTGAGCGCCCAATGCCATTGGTCTTTATTCGGTTGGTGCCTGCCTGTTTCAGGGTAACGCGGCGCGTGGACCTGAGCCTCGTCGGGCATAGCGATTATCGTAAGCCAATTTCCCACGCTGCCGCGGACATATAATCCGTGGGTGCCTTCCTTCCCAACAGAAAACCAGGATGCAGCGCGGCCGGGGCGCATCCTGGCGCTCGATGTGGGGTCACGAACCATCGGCCTGGCGGTGACCGATCCCCTGGGCATTACCGCACAAGGGCTGGATACGATTCGCAGAAAAAACAAGCGCACGGACTTCGCGGCCCTGGAGCAGGTCATTCAACAGTATCAAGTGGCCGAACTGGTGGTGGGGCTTCCTTTGCGGATGAGCGGTCAGGAGGGAACCCAGGCCGAGAAGATGCAGGCCTTCGCGCAAGACCTGCGCAAGCGCTTTGAACTCCCGGTACATCTCTGGGATGAGCGGCTGACCTCGGCGGAGGCGAATCGCCTGTTACGGGAAACGGAACTCTCAATCAAGAAGCGAGGTGCGGTGGTCGACAGACTCGCGGCGATGCTGATCCTGCAGAGCTACCTGCTGGGCAGAAACATCCGGTGAGTTACTTACTTCTCCGGCTTTTTTCGAAAAACTTCCACGCCGCCCTTAGACCTTTGCGTCCCAATACCTTGAACTGCTTTCCCCGTAATTGGTTGTAGATCACGAGGAACCTTCTTTCCACTCTTGACCGTATTCTGACAATTCGTGCTTAGATTCTGACAAAGCTTTCACATCCGCCTGACATATCTCCAACCGGTGACACCTAGGCTGAGAACACAGCAATCCACCAGGTGAAAGATGAAAAAAATCTGTGTAACCCTCTCCATCGCCATGCTTGCCTTCGTGAGCATGGCAGGACTGAAGTCGGTACGCGCCGGGTCTCCAGCGGACCTGCCGGCCCAGAGCGCTTCCCTCAAAGGCGTCGTCAAATTTGAAGGTGTTGCGCCAAAACCGCAGCACATCAGCATGAATGCGGATCCGAGCTGCGCCAGGCTGCACCCCACCGGGGTGAATTCTGACGACGTGGTGACCGATAAGAATGGAGGACTTGAAAACGTCGTGGTTTTTGTCTCGGAAGGCCTTCCCGACCGAGCTTACGATGCCCCCAGCCAGCCGGTGGTGATGGAACAGAAGGGCTGCATGTACGAGCCGCACGTAGTCGCCATGCAAGCGCACCAGAAGCTGGAGGTAAAGAATGACGATCCCACGATGCACAACATCCATCCTCAGCCGGTCAACAACCGCGAGTGGAACAAGGCGCAGACGCCGGGGGCTCCGGTGGAGGAGACGTTTGCCCGCGAGGAGATTGCGATTCCGGTGAAGTGCAATGTGCATCCCTGGATGCACAGCTACATCGCGGTATTCAAGCATCCCTATTACGCGTTGACCGGCAAGGGTGGCAGCTTCGACCTGAACAGCCTGCCGCCCGGGACCTACACACTGGAGGCCTGGCACGAGAAGCTGGGCACGGCAACGCAAAAAGTCACGGTGGGCGCCAATGAGACCAAGGAGGTGGATTTCGTTTTTAAGGGGAAACCTGGGTCGTAAGGCGACATTTCCATCGTGAACCTGCGGGGCCAACCCCACATTGGCCCCGCAAGTATCTGAACCGGCAACTTTGTTTGACCGCGGCTCATCGTATGCGCTGCGGACAGAGCGCCCTGAAGCCTGTCCACGCCCCGGAGGCGCCGCGGATGGTGGAGCAGAGCAAGAAGCGCAAGAGCAGCCGCAGTTTTTTCCACCAGCACTCTCTGAGCATTGTTTCCCTCAGCATCCTGCTGCTCTGGATCGTCCTCTATATCCGCTCCAATCCTGACACGCATTGGGGAGCGTTCTTCGGCAACGCGATTGCCGACTGGACGGGGCTGGTAGTCACCGTAGTTGCCACGAAATTCATGTACGAGAAGGGCTCGGCCGAAAGCCGCAAGCCGCCTCGCGACCTTCTGGGCCGGGCGCACCATGTGCTGCGCGACCACTCCCTCACAATTTTTCTGGCCATCACCGGAATTTGCTGGGTGGTTCTGTTCGCGCGCATGGAAACACAGAGCCGGTGGGGAGAGGTGGTGGGGAACATTGTTTCGGAGTGGACCCAGATCGTCGGCATCGTACTGCTGACCAAGAAGCTGATCGAATTGCACTCCAAGGAAAGCAAGTAGCAAAAAAACTCCCGGGAGCCCTTGCTCCCGGGCAATGAAGTCTCATCGGAGATCAGGCTTCTGCAGTCCCAGCGGAAACGAGCCAGCGTTGCCGGGCCGGGGTCCTGGGAAGGATGTCGAGGTAAAGCACCGCGTAGCGGAATGCCAGCACCGCGGCGGTTAAAGTGGCGAGCGTGCAGGCAAACTCGGTCCACTTCGGAATGTAGTACACGCCTGAACTGGCCTGCAGGCCGGTGATGCTGACATTGAGGCGGTTGGCCATGAATCCCATCACTACCACGGCGCAACTCCAATACAGCATTTGAGGATTGTTGCGGATTTTCTCCTGGCTGAGAAGGACGATGGGCGCCACCACGAACAGCGCAATCTCAAGCCAGAACGAGAGCGACTCTTCGTTCCAGCGAAACATATAAGGGGCCGCGTCATGGGTGATGAGGTCGACGAAACGGAACAGACCCCACAGTCCCACCAGCGGCCCGATAACGCGGCTGACATCGCTCAGGATGGTGAAGTCAATGTTTGCGTTGAGAGACCGTTTGCTGAGATAAAGCGCGATGATGGTGACTGCCAGCCCGGCGGGAATCGCCGAAAGATAGAACTCCGTCGTAAGATACGGGCTGTACCACAAAGGCGAGAGCTTGCCCTTGGTGATGAGGTACAGGCCGCCGAGGAAAGACTGGTGCATCGAAGAGAGCAGGGTCCCGACCAGCACCAGGGCGATCAAAATCTTGTGCTGGAAATGGAGGTAAAAGTCGCGAAACGCTTTCCAGGGAATTTTTTCGACCAGCGCGGGCGAAAATTCCAGCGCCAGCACAGTCGAGTAGAGCATGACACACCACGACACTTCGAACAGAACCGAGTGACGGTTCCACATCACAATCGGGTGCCAGATGCGCCAGGGAAGCCCAAGCTCATAGATCATGCCGATCATGACGGAGAGATATCCCAGAAACGAGATCAGCACAGCGGCGCGCAGCACCGGACGATAGCGTTCGAAGCCCAGCAGGTAGACGGTGGCGGCAATGGCGAAGCCCCCGGCCGAGAGCCCGACTCCGCAAAGCGTTCCCAGGCCCACCCACAAGCCCCAGGGTTGCGGATCGGTGAGGTTGGTGGAGCGCGCAAAACCGAAGGCGAAGCGCGCGAACGTGGCGTACAGTCCTGCCGCAAATATGATTCCCACGATGACTCGCCATAGGGTGATCTTCTGCAGAAATTTGCTGATCATGGCTTAGCCTCTTTCCTTGTCAGTAACTTTCAGTTGAGCTTCAGCGGCTGCAACTTCCGCCCGGCGTTGCGTGATCCAGTACAGTCCCGAGAGCAGGGCGCCGCCCATCAGAATGACAGTGGGCGTGTCGCCGAGGGCGTTGGCCGTCAGCACCGGCATGGGCTGATCGGGAAGATTGGCGAATCCGAGCTTCTCGAACGGAACATCGGAGATGAAGAAGACCGAAGTTCCCCCGACCTCCTGGCTGCCGTAAATGTGCTTTACGTACCTGGAATCCGACAGGATGAGGCGGGTGGCTTCCTCGAGCATCTGGTCGCGTGTGCCGACGGTCGAAGCGCCCGTGGGACACGCTTCGACGCAGGCGGGCGGCTGGCCGCTGAGCTGCCGCTCGGCGCACATATCGCACTTTTTGACGTAGGGGGCCAGCTTGGTCCACTCGTAGCGCGGCACGTTGAACGGACAAGCGACGATGCAATAACGGCATCCGATGCACTTTGTGGCATCGTAGGTGACAGGACCGGCCGTGCTCTTTTTTAATGCGCCGACCAGGCAAGCCGAAGCGCACGCGGGATCCTGGCAATGCATGCACATGCGGCGCACGAAGCGCTCGCCCTGCTCCTGAACCACGGTGAGTGCGGTCGCTGACAGCTTGGCTTCAGTTTCCATCGGAAAACCGTGCGCGCTTTTGCATGCCTGCTCACAGCTTCGGCACCCGATGCACTTGGTGATGTCTACCAGGATGGATCTTGTGTTAGCCATGTTCTTCTCCGTGCCCTGTGCGGGTGAATTCGCTATGACAGGAACAACTCCTTTACGATGTTCTGGCGCAAATCCGCCGGAAGCTGTTGCAACAGTCCACGCACCGGCACGCCGCCATCCTGCGCGTAAGCGGGAGCCAGTTGCGTGAGCATGGCATTGAGCCGGGTCACGCTGTTCTGCATCCAGGGCGCAATCATCGGGCCCTGCACCAGATTTTTCTGGTTAAGCGCCAGATCGGGCGACTTCACCATGGCGATCCAGCCGGCGTTGTAGGGATCGCGCGCAAGCAGCGTCGGATCCTGCACCACCTCGCTGTTCACGGCGGTGACCACACCTTCGACCGGTGACAGCATGTCAATGGAGGTCCCCGCACCATGAATGGTGGCGAACTTCTGACCCTGGCGAATCCAGCGGTTGGGTGCAATGGTCTCGATGCGATCGATTCCGCCCACCAGGCCGCTGACGAAGGTGTCCAGGCCGATGCGAGCGTTCTCGGGTGATTCTTTCGAAACCCAGGTGTGTCCAGGATGGAAGCAGTAGCCCTGGGGAATCTCGAAACCAAGCTCGCGCTCAATGCGTGGAAACTTGGGCCGCGCCGGCAACTCCGCCTTTTGTACTTCCTGGGGGCGGCGCAAATAACTGATGCTCATGATGAGCAGAAACATGAGCAGGACAAATAGGATCGACATGAAGCCTCCCCGGCGTGCAACCCGGGCGGTTGCCGCGCCTGCGCCTTGCATAAGTGCACGCGGAGGGCAAAAGCGTGGAACGCGAGGGCAGCATGAGGGCCAAGGACTTAGGCCAGAGATAAGTTACTTAGGGAACAAACCTGGGCTGCGTCCTGCAGCGGCTCACTGCGTTTTGCAGCAGTCGGACTGGTTCAAGTTTCTTAACGCTGTGCTCGTTGGTAATAGCGGCGTGCCTTATTCCGGTTCCCGCAGGTCTTCATGTCGCACCAGCGACGGCGATGGTTCTTGGTGGTGTCGAGAAAGAGCCAACCGCACGTTTCGGCGGCGCACGTGCGCACCAGTTCCAGGGGGCCCTCGGTAAGCAGTTCGGCGGCATCGCGCGCAATCGGCCATAGCGGGCTGGCCAAGTTGGCTTCGGGAGCAATCCATTCCCACGAGAAGCTGCGATTCACGGAAACGATCCGGGCATGCTCGCCGGCCTGCTGCACCTCCGCATTGAGCAGGGACAGGGACGAGCCGGGAACTATGCGCCGTTCCGCGATGGCTGAGAAAATTGTATACATAGATTCGCGCAACTGGAGCGCTCGACGCAGTGCCGCTCGCGCCTGCACGGGATTCTTCTCAGCGAGTCCCAAGAGGCGCTCGGCATCGGATCGAGAGAGGGTTCTGGCGGCAACTCCCCAGGCGAGCAAGTCCGCGTAATTTGCGAGGAGATCGATCTCGTTCTCGGCACCGCGGTTATCCAGCGTGTTGGTGAAATCCAGAGAGAGGTTTCCCGCGGTAAATTGAAATTGCGAGTTGGAGCGGAGCTCCGGCATTGTCCTTGAATCGAGCGCGACTCTTTAACCACTAAAATATGCTTGACAGGTTATAGAAGCAAGTCTACCATATCCTAACCGTCAAAATGAAGCTTTGATGGTGAGAGCGAGGCGGTGGTGAAAACGTCGAATGCAGTCGCGATCCGGACAGCGCTTCGTAACGGCGAGGTGCTGGAAATCGGCAGAGTTCCGCGGGCTCAGGCAAAGCACTCCCCCTTCCAGATCGCGCTGGGGTTTGCTGCCATTTACCTGATCTGGGGATCGACGTATCTCGGAATCCGGTATGCGGTTGAAACCATTCCCCCGCTGCTGATGATGGGGCTCCGGCATACCACAGCCGGCATCCTGGTGTATGGCTGGGCGCGCTCCCGCGGCGCGGCTGCGCCCCAGTTCAGGCAATGGGGCTACGCCGCAATCGCGGGATCGTTTCTTTTTCTCGCGGGACACGGCGTGCTGGCCTGGGCGGAACAGAAAATTCCTTCGGGACTGGCGGCTCTCTTGTGCGCCACCCTTCCCCTTTGGACGGTGCTGGTGGCGCGCCTGAAGGGCGCCGAGCAAAAGCTGTCGGCGCGGGCGTGGTTCGGATTGGTGCTGGGATTTGCGGGAGTCGCAGTCCTGATCGGACCGGGAGCACTTCGGGGGAATGGCGGCTTGAATATATTGGGAATCGCGGCGGCGATTGCCAGCTCGCTGGCCTGGGCGGTGGGGACTATCTACAGCAAGAACGTTCAGACATCCTCGTCGTCCATCCTGACCGCAGCCATGCAGATGATTGCGGGTGGCGGACTCCTGCTGCTGGCAGGGTTCGCGACTGGAGAAGGCTTGCATCTGGCAGCTTTCAGCCTGCGGTCCCTGCTGGCGCTCGCCTATCTGATTGTTTTCGGCTCGATCATTGCCTTCACGGTCTTCACCTGGCTGCTGACGGTGGCGTCTCCGTCGCGGGTGTCAACCTACGCGTATGTGAACCCGGTTGTCGCCGTCTTGTTGGGATGGGCGCTGGCGAGTGAAGCTGTGGGATGGAACACATGGGTGGCAACGGTCATCATCATGGCCGGAGTGGCATTGGTAAGTACCCGATCGCGCCAGGATTCCCATTAAGCAAAATATTTTTACCAAAAATCTAGACTCGGCTGTCATTTTGATGACACACATCGGCAGTTAAAAACAATCTGTCTCCTGCGGGGTCATGAATCCAATCCTGAGGCGCGTCTGCCCCTGATATCTCCCAAGCCTTTGGCCAACATGATGGATCTTCCGGGAGTAAGCACATTGCGATGGCAGATATTGGCGCATGGCAACTTTCATGCCTCGCCGTAGACTCGATGAGTGGGGAAGCGGCCTGAAGCATGACATAGCGATGCAGGTTCATGCTCGAGGCTCGCGGAAGTAACCGGGCCCGCAATACTTAATTCTGCAAAGGAATGAGACCATGAAGACCTCCCGCAACGGAACGTCTGTTCGCACCGACAACAAGAAAAACGCCCGCGGCAAAAACTCGCAGACCAAAGGAAATCAAAAGAATGGCCATGAAACGCCCGAGATGTTATTCAGCCTGCCTTCGATGTTTCGCGGAATTTATGACCGCGTAGCACGCAAGGTAGGTTGCGATCCGTCGTACGTGAGCCGAGTGGCTCGCGGCGAGCGGAACTCGGACGCGGTACGCAGTGTTCTGGAAGCCGAAATCTCCAAGGCATGGGCCTTGATTGGACGGCAACAGCAAATGATGGGCCGCCCCGGCACACGGTCCCGGGCCGCGTAGTTCCCGGCGACTCCGGGTAAGTGGCAGGAAACGAGGCTCTGCTCTGATATGCTGCTGCGGCGATGGCGCAAATTTCTCCGGCGACAATCAGCGACGCCAGATTAGCAGCCGCGTACACGATCTTTTTCGCCAGTTACCTGGTGTTCGCGCTGGGCAAACTTCCCGGCCTGAAGATCGATCGGCCGGGCGCTGCCATCATCGGGGCGGTGGCGATGTTCGCATTCGGCATCGTTCACCCCGACGACAGCCTGCGCTTTATTGATTTTGCGACCCTGGTGTTGTTGTTCTCGATGATGTTGATCGTGGGCAACCTGCACCTGGTCGGCTTTTTCGAGTGGAACGCGGAATTCGTTCTGCGCCGGCTGAAACCCTCCTACCTGTTGCCGGCGGTGATTTTTACTTCCGGGCTGCTCTCCGGGTTCTTCGTCAACGACATTGTCTGCCTGGTGATGGTGCCCTTCGTGTTGAACATCACCCGGCGCATGCGCCTCCCGCCGTTGCCCTACCTGCTGGCGGTCGCGACCGCTTCGAACATTGGCAGCGTCGCCACCATCACCGGGAATCCCCAGAACATGCTGGTGGGGTCCTATTCGGGCATTGCATATCGCGACTTCGCGTTTCACCTTGGGCCGGTCGCAGTGGCCGGGTTATTCCTGGACTGGCTTGGCCTGTATTGGCTGCACGGAAGAAATGCAAAGCCAGGCGGCGGGCCGGAGAAGGAGATCCCGCTGCCTGACCTGGAAATTTCAAAATTGAGGAAGCCGCTGGTCGTGGTGACCCTGGTCGTGGCGGGATTTTTCGCCGGAGTTCCGCCGGCGATGATGGCCGCACTGGGCGCCGCCGCACTGTTGATCAGCCGCACCCTGGAGCCCGAAAAGCTGTACCGCGAGATCGATTGGGGGCTGCTGGTATTTTTTGTTGGGCTGTTCCTGATCGTTGGCGGAGCCGAGAATGCCGGGATTGTGCGCCAGGCCTTGAATGTGGCGCAGCACTGGAACCTGCAACGACTGAGTGTATTCACCGTTGCGGTGGCCCTGTTGAGCAACCTGGTAAGCAATGTTCCGGCGGTGATGCTGATCAAGTCGCTGGTGCCCGGCTTCGGCAATCCGCACGCGGCGTGGCTTGGACTGGCGATGGCTTCCACCCTGGCAGGAAACCTGACGATCACCGGAAGCGTGGCCAACATAATCGTGGTCGAAAGCGCGAAGCCGGAGGTGGAGATCCGCTTTGGGGACTATTTCAGGGTTGGCTTGCCGATCACGTTGGCGACGCTGGTCGTAGGCTGGGCGTGGCTTGCGTGGACCGCATAAGCGATGGCGCAGGTCTGACGTAGATTTCTGGCCGACTTGATTTGTATCTGTGATTCATGGAGGTGGGCATGAGCCGAAAAGCCGGTGTTCTGCTGGTGCTGGGAGCGTTATCAGTAAGTGCCCAGGCACAATCGAATGTGGTCCGCTACCGTGCGACATCGCAGACCGTGAAGTACGTCTATGCCACGAGCGAGCCGGTGCTGCGGCTGAAATCCGGCGACACGCTCGAGACCAACACGCTCGACGCCTTCGGCAATGTGCTGCGCAAGCCGGGCGATACCCTCAGCATGGTCAAGGGCGACAATCCATTGAGCGGACCCTTTTACGTGGAGGGAGCGGAGCCGGGCGACACCTTGGCGGTCAAGATCCTCGATCTGCAGGTGGACGGCGCCCAGGGGGTGGGAGCATTCGGACCCGGATTCGGCGCGCTGAATTCGACCAATTACACGCCGATGTTGGGCAAGCCGCTGCCGGAAAGGATCTGGTTCTATCCCATCGATCACGCGACCAACACGGCCACGTTTCACGCGCTGGACTCCAACTTTTCGGTGCAGATCCCACTGCATCCGTTTTTAGGGTGCATTGGAGTAGCGCCGGCGAACAGCGAGGCGCGAAGCTCCATCGTGCCCGCGGAGTTTGGCGGGAACATGGATTCGCCTGAGGCCAGCGTGGGCAACACCGTGTACTTGCCGGTCAGTGTGCCGGGCGCGCTGCTGTTTATGGGGGACGGGCATGCCGCGATGGGCGATGGAGAGGTGGCGGGATCCGCGATCGAAGTCGCACTCAAGGTGCGGGTCCAGGTGGACGTGGTCAAGCACCGGAAGATCGCCTGGCCGCGTTTTGAGAATGATCAGGTGATCATGACGGTGGGCGCATACCGGCCGCTGGACGATTGTTTGCGCATCGCGTTTACCGAGCTGATTGGATGGATGCAGCAGGACTATGGACTGTCGGAGATGGATGCGTACGAGTTGCTCTCGAAGGTGGCGAAGATCCATTTGAACGAGATGGTGGACCCGAATTACGTGGTGGTGGCGTCGGTGGAGAAGAAGTACCTGCCGAAGCGTTGACACCTGCGGGCAGGTGAGCGAAACTCCAGCCAATACCTTCTGCGCCATGAAGATGAATTCCATGCTCGAGAGCAAACCCTCCGAGCCGATGGCCAAAGCTGCCGACCCCGGCGGGGCATCCGGGTTGTTGCGCTTTCCGGCAGAGGATGACAGCCGTTCTCTGACGCACATGGCGCAACGCGACCTTGATGCAGCCTTGCAGTTGCTTGCACAAAGAGCGCAGTACATTACGGCCGCCTCGGGAGCGGCGGTGGCCCTGCGCGCAGAAGAGGAAATGATTTGCCGGGCCAGCGCGGGAACTTCGGCGCCAGGACTGGGCTCGCGTGTGCAGGTGGACTCCGGTTTGTCGGGCGAAAGCGTGCGGACGCGGCAGATCTTGCGCTGCGATAATGCGGATACCGACCCGCGGGTAAACCGCGAGACTTGCCAGGCGCTTGGGATTGCCTCAGTCATTGTGATGCCGCTGGTCCAGAACGAGGAAGTGATCGGCGTATTCGAACTGTTCTCGGAGAGGACGTCTGCGTTCGAGGAGCGAGACGTCGTTGCGCTGCAGAGGATCGCCGAGATGATCATGACGGCGGTTGAGCACGCGAATGCAGCCACGCGCACAGACTTGGAACTCCGGACTCCTCCGGCAACTGAGCCCGAGGCAGTAGCGAAGGCGGCTGAGGTCCACAGCGACCCCCCGAAGCAAGTGGCAGAACCGACGGCAAGTGTGCCGCCGCAGGCCAGCGAATCGAAAACTGCAATAGTCCCCGAATCCCAGCCGTTGAAACCTCAGACCACGCACATCGCGAACCCGCAGATGGCGTTTTCGCACGCGGAGATTGACGAAGAGGACGAACCGTTATTCGCGGCAGGTTCCATTCAGACCGGCAAGATCGGAAAATGTTCGTCCTGCGGCTTTCCTGTTTCCGAAGGAAGGGTCTTATGCCTGGATTGCGAAACGGCAAAGAGCCATGCGGCCGCAGGCGGCGATAACGCAGATTTTCTGGCGAACTTCGGAAAGGCCGATCAAGGGTGGTTTGCCTCTCACAAATACATCATCGTCGCCCTGGTTCTCGCCGTAGTCCTGCTGATCTCAGTTGTTCTCAGGTTCCGGTAGCCTGGTTTATTGGGGGGCCGTGCCTTTCAACACCAGCGCCATCGGCAATTCGTCTCCGTTTGACAGCTTCAACCCCACGGAAAAAACCCAGTGGTCCTCGTCATCTCTGACGAATGCTGCGGCCACAACGTGGTCGGACTGAACCAGGCTAAGGGGCGCGGGGTGATGCGTGCCCGCGGCCGTTCGGCTCAGGCTCACCAGTTCTTCGAACTTGTAGATCTTCGCAGGATCGGGATCGGAGTTTGCGGGCACTAACAGCAGAAAGTCGCGATTGGGCGCGACGCCCAGATGATTGCCATCGTTTGGCAGCAGGGCGTAGCGCAAGGCATAGGTTCCGGCCTTGATGGATTGGCCGCGGTAGTCGGCGGCCGCTTGAGGGAAGGAGATCACGCCGATGAAGGCGGAATCGGGGATCTGGGTGTAAAGGGCTCCTGGAACATCGTGCTTGGGCTGGGCCGGAATGGTTTTCCGCAGCCACAGATCGCAAACCACGGTGCCGTCATCGAGTGAAAGCCGGTAACCCTTGGGATCGAGAGCATTCTTCATCTCTGGAGAAGGATTGCTATCAGCGAAGCCTGCGAGAGGTTCGACTTTTCCGGTTTGCGCGCCGGCGAGGGTCGCGAAAAGAACAATCGTGGCAAGACAAAAGCGCTTCGGGGAAGGCATTTGCAATCTCCGATCTGAGAATAGCAAACGCGGGGTCACGCGGTTCAGAGCCACGAATGAAGGCCACCGGAATTCTGCTTCGGTGTACTGAGGAACGGCCGAGGGCGGTCGTTCCCACAGGAACGAGCTTACGGCTCAGTGGGCGAAGGTGCCAACGAAGGCGCTGCGCTTGCCGTGGGATTCCCAGTCCACGCCGAGTCCCGGGCCGTGATACGAATCCGTCAATGCCACCGCGGGCATGGCATGACTCAGGTCGGTCAGCGGCGGGTAGAAGGTAACTTCATTGCCGCAAAGATGGTCCTGCGATCCGATGGAGCGAGTCTGCACCGTGGCAAAGCGTCCGGCCCGGAGCATGGCAGCTCCGTGCTGCTCGTGATTGACAACCAATTCCATGGGGACCGGAAGCACGTGTTTCACGTTGTGTAGCAACTCGCCGCCCATGTGCTGCGCAAATGCAACCAGCGCGGCCTGCTGCTTCGAGCCAGCCTGATCGTCCACCAGGATCACGGCCTGCGCGGGGTAAGGGTTCTCATAGGGGTCACCCAGGGTGCCGTTTGCCTTGACGGCAGCCGCGACTGTTAGACCAGCCAGAGAAACGCCATTCCATGCGCCATCGGAGACGCGCCACGCGAGGATCGCTTCATTGCCCACCAGGTTGACCTCGCCATTGGCGAAGCACTGGCCGGTGTAGACGTCGGCGCTCCGGGTTTCAATGTAATCGCCGCGAATCACCGTGGAGTGATTCTGCGCAAAAAGACAGGTCGAGAACGTAAGCAGTACGAGCCATGCAAGATGCTTCATTGGAAACCTCACCCGCAATAGCACCATTCTCTACCAAGCGAGGGCAGGAGTAAAACGGGCATCACACATCATGAGTGTTTTGTTAGAGCACCGCGATGGAACCCTCGCTGGAGGCTCGACGTATGTAATGAGAGAGGTTTCCTCGGCTTGCTGGAGGCTGAATTGACGAACGCGGGAGCGCAGCCTACCATCAATGATTCCCAGGAGTTTCCCTCAGGCATGATCGGCGAGAGCATTTCGCATTACCACATCCTGCGCCAGTTGGGTGGTGGTGGGATGGGAGTGGTGTACGAGGCGGAGGACGTGAACCTCGGCCGTCACGTCGCGTTGAAATTTCTTCCCGCTGAACTGGAGCGCGATCCGGCAACCCTCGAGCGGTTTCAACGCGAGGCGCGCGCGGCCTCGGCGCTGAATCACTCCAACATCTGCACCATTTACGAAATTGGGCAACAGGATGGCCGGCACTTCATCGCAATGGAGTTGCTGGAAGGGGAGACTCTCAAGCAGAAGATCGGAACCCGGCCGCTGGAGTTGAGCTTGCTGCTCGATCTCGGGATCCAGATCTCCGATGCGCTGGACGCAGCCCACTCCAAGGGAATCATCCACCGCGATATCAAGCCGGCAAATATTTTCGTCACCAACCGGAACCAGGCCAAGGTCCTGGACTTCGGACTCGCCAAGCAGACATTCAAGTCGGAGTCAGTACTCGGCGGCCCGACGCTGGGATCAGCAGTAACGATTGACGAGAACATGCTGACCAGCCCGGGTTCAACGGTGGGGACGGTCGCGTACATGTCTCCGGAGCAAGCGCGGGGCAAGGACCTCGACGCCCGCACCGACCTGTTTTCGTTCGGAGCCGTTCTCTATGAGATGGCAACGGGGGCCCTGCCCTTCCGCGGTGAAACTTCGGCGGTAATGTTTGAGGCGATCCTGAACCGGGCGCCGGTGGCGCCGGTGCGGTTGAACCCGGAGATTCCGCCGCAACTGGAAGAGATCATCAACAAGCTGCTGGAAAAAGACCGCGAGATGCGCTGCCAGAGCGCGGCCGAGGTGCGCGCGGAACTCAAGCGCCTGAAGCGGGACAGCGATTCCGGGGTGATCACGGCAGCGCGGGGTTCTTCAGACAAGCTTCCGGCGGCCAAGACGGCGGTGCACGCGACCCGTGCGCGCTGGTTGTGGCCGTTGATTGCGGTCCTGGTGCTGGCTGCGGCTGGCGGAGCTTACTCCTTCCTGAGCCACCGTTCTCGTTCGGTGATGGGCGCGAAAGACGCAATCCTGGTCACCGACTTCGTGAACACCACGGCTGATCCCGTGTTTGACGGGACTCTGAAGAAAGCCGTCGCCGTGGACCTGGAGCAGTCGCCGTACCTCAACGTGTTTCCCGAGCAGAAAGTACGGCAGACCTTGCAGTTCATGGGACGCTCCCCGGACGACCGGGTCACTCTGGAAACCGGCAAAGAGATTTGCCTGCGGGACGGCATCAAGGCGATGTTGACGGGATCCATCTCCAACGTAGGAAGCCAGTACGTGCTGTCGCTCGAGGCGATCAATGCGTCGACGGGCGAGTCGCTGGCGCGGGAGGAGATGCAGGCGAGCAGCAAGGAAGATGTGCTGAACGCGGTGCATAAGTCCGGCTCGCGATTGCGGCAGAAGCTGGGCGAGTCGCTGGCTTCGGTGCAAAAGTACGACAAGCCGTTGTCGGAGGCGACGACGTCTTCGCTGGAAGCGCTGAAGGCGCTGAGCCTGGGCGACGCCAAGCACGAAGGCGGCAATGAATTCGAGGCGCTGCCCCTGTACCAGCGCGCGGTGGAACTGGACCCCAATTTTGCGATGGCTTATGCGCGGCTGGGGTCGGTGTACAGCAACATGGGCCAGGCCCAGCTTTCGGAGGAGAACCGGCAGAAGGCGTTTGAGCTTCGCGATCGCGCCAGCGAACACGAGAAGCTCTACATCATGTCGCATTACTACGCGGACTCAGGGCAACTGGATAAAGGGATCACCGCTTACGAACTTTATAAGCAGACTTATCCGCGCGATTCGATTCCCTACACCAACCTGGGAGCCATCTACAACCAGCTGGGACAGTTTGAAAACGCATTGGAGAATGCGAAGAAGGCAGTCGAACTCGATCCCGATGGAATCAGCGGCTACTCGAATCTTGCCCAGGCGTACGCGGGCCTGGGGCGCGTGGAAGAAGCGAAGGCGACCATCAATCGCGCCCTGCAGCGCAATGTTGGAGTCGCGAGCGATCACCTGATCCTGGCGAACCTGGCGTGGGTGCAGAACGATACCGAGACAATGGAGAAGGAATTCCAGCTGGCCGCGGTCCGGCCTGATGGCGAATTGAACGTCATGGCGAATCGAGCGTTTCTCGCGGCCTCGCTGGGGCAAGCCGGAAAATCACGGGAATGGGGAAAGAAGGCGCGTGACGCGGCCATGCGGCTGAAGCTGGTGGAAGTAGCGGCGAATTTGTATGTGAACGAGGCAGGCAACGAATACTTTTTTGGAGAAAAACAGAAGCTGCTGGCAGACGCGCACGAAGGTCTCAAATTATCCAAATCTCCCAATGTGATTTTGTCTGCCGCTTCGATGCTGGTGCTGGGAGGCGAGGACCAGGGGCTCAAGATGGCCGAGGACGTGGCCAAGGCGCGTCCCTATGACACCATCGTGCAGTTCGTGCAGACGCCGCTGGTGCGGGCAATTTATGACCTCATGCACAATAATCCTTCCAAGGCGATCGACGAGACCGACGGAGTCCTGGTTTATTCCAGGGCCAATCCCGCCGTGTTTTACGTGCGCGGGATTGCCTATTTGAAGATGGGCCGTGGCAGCGACGCGGCACAAGCGTTTCAGAAGATTCTGGACCTGCGTCCGGTGGCGGCCTTTGACATGACAGGATCGATGGCGCATTTGGGATTGGCCCGCGCCTACGCGTTGCAGGCAGACAATGTGCACAGCCGCCTGGCGTACCAGGATTTCTTCGCGTTATGGAAGGATGCCGATCCTGAGGTTCCGATCTTGAAGACAGCCAAGGCGGAGTACGCCAAAGTGCAGTAGTTGGCGGGAGGTCCGGATGGCCAGAGAGCTACTGCAACAGCATCACTAGAATTCTTCCGTCGGAGTGGTAGCCGCCGCCGGTGGCGTTGCGGGCATCCTGCACTGGATTGGGCGGCAAGTAGTAGTACATGGCCTTGACCTTCCCGCTTTTCTGAAGGCTCTCCCCGATGTTCTCGCGTTCGCCGTCGACCGCCGGGTCGATTTTGTGCGTGACTTTCCCATTGCGCTGATCTTTTTCGAAGCCGATATCGTGAGTGCCGGCGCCCACCCAGACGGTTTGCCCATTCCAGGTGAAGGGAGCTTTCCAAAGGCGAAAGTGGTGGCGGCTGGCGACCACGGAGTAGGCTTGCGCCTGTTCGTAGCCGAAGTCCTGTACGCGCCCGAACAGGCGCAACTGGCTCATCGGCATCGCGAGGTAGTCTTTTTTCTGATAAGTCTCGAGCACCGCTTTCACCGCGGCTTCGGTGTTGTTGGTGTCCGCGACATGCCAGTCCGCCGCGCTGAGAGCGCCTTGCACCTGGTCGAGCGAACCGACCAAGACGAAATTGACCATATCGCCGAGATTGTTGAACTCGTCGTTTACACGGCGGGGAAGGGCATCGATCTCCTTTGTCAAAGCCGGATCAAGCGGGGATTTCGAGATTGCCAGAGGAGTGGAGGTGGCGGCGGCTGCACTGCTGGCTACGCCGGACCCGGGCACCGCGGAAGAGGAAGCGGCGGAATCTGGAGCTGCGGCTCCATTACCGAACTGTCCCTGCATCCAGACCTGGGCTGCGGTCGAAAGCTTCTGCTTGATGCTGGGCTTTTCCGCGGGCGCGTTTTGGGCGAGTGCTGATTCCGCAGGCGCCAGCGTAACGCTCACGACGAATGCTCCCTTGCATACGGGAGGTCCGGATGAATTGGCTCCAAGAAAGAGCTTTCCGGGGGCCTCAACCTTGAGTTGCTTGCTGAGCGCAATCAGGAACGGAGCGCCGCCGGGCTGCAGTTTTCCGATGAGGGCGCCGGCGGGAGCCGATGTCAGCGGCAGGTTCTGGGCCTGCGCATCGCTCGATCCAGCGGGATCGCAAGTGGAGTTGCTCTGGCCGTCGCGCACGAAGCCGGACTTTGCGGGCGGGCTGCTGGTGATCATCAAGACGTCGCCCGGGTGCAGTTCCATACCGGTGTCCGTCCAGGCCTGCGCCGTGTCAACCCTGAAGTTGTGATCTTTTGCCAAGGCGGCGACCGGGGGAGCCCCGGGCGCGGATTGGGACTCGAGGGACAGCGTCGCAACCAGAAGTAAAGCACCGAGCAGGAAGACGCGAGACGGGAAACTCATGGCCCAAACCCCACGTTTTTATCTTAACCGCATTTTCCTGTGCCGTGGCAAGGCCGTCCCGTGGAGCGGCATTTTCCCGGCTCCGCCAAGTCACCGTCTGGACCGATGCAGGTTTGAGTGTGGAGGCACCAGAACAGGCCGTCATTGGAGCGCGGCACCGTGGGGTCGTGTTCCGCCAGGATGAAGAGTCCCTTCCAGCGCAGGCTGGGGCACAGATCAGGGTGATTGGTGTTGAAGCGATCGGATTCGGAAATCATGCGGTACCTCCGGCGGCCTTGAGCAGCGCGCGCTTGACGGCAACTTCCGCGAGCCAGATTTTATGACTGTTGTGCTTGAGCGCCTTGGACCCTTCAATGGACTTTTGCGCCGCGACCCAGACCGTGTCTTCCTTAATTTCTTTGCCGGCCAGAAAATTTGCAGCGTCGGCGGGAACCCAGGGCACGGGAGCCACAGCGCCCATCACAATGCGAGCGCTCTTCACGGTGTTCCCATCCATGTCGAGGGCCACGGCGGCGAGGGCGAGCGGCCAGTCGAAGGCCTTCTTCTGGCGCACTTCGTAATAGCCGAACCTCATCGTACTGGCGGGTTTTGGCAGGATGACCTCGGTGACAATCTCGTTGGGCCTGAGGTCGTGCTCGCGCTCACTCTCGTTTTTCGGGATGACGAAAAACTTCTCCAGGGGAATCTGCCGGGGCGAGCCCGGCCCGGAAATGCGGACCTGCGCGCCGTAAGCGATGAGAGCCGGGGCGATGGTGGAAGGGCTCACGAACTTTGCCGGGCCGTCATTGCCGAGAACCGCGTGATAGCGGTTATCGCCATCCTCGACCATGTCGGCGCCATCTTCATATTTTGGAATCAGGCCGAACCCGCCGCGGAAGTACCAGCATCGCGGCCGCTGGCAAAGGTTTCCCCCGAGGGTTGCCAGGTTGCGAATCTGCGGGCTGGCCGCTTCATTCACCGACTCGGCCAGCGCAGAGTAATTCTGCATGATGGCGGCATTGTCGGCGATCTCTGCGAGCGTGGTCAGCGCACCGATGCGAATTTCACTCGGACCCGCATTGATGCCGCGGAGTTCCTTGATCTCCTTGATGTTGACCAGGCGCTTGGGCCTTACCACATCGTCCTTCATCAGGGCGAGCAGATCGGTGCCGCCGGCAAGAATCTCGCTGTCGCCCCAGGTCTTGTTCAGCAGCAGCGAGGCCTGACTGAGGTCGCGGGGACTTGCGTATTCAAAGGGTCTCATTACTCGTCCGCCTTCTGTTCGAGCGTGGCCAGCACGCGCTCGGGAGTCATGGGGATGTGGGAGATGCGGATTCCGATGGCGTTGGTCACCGCGTTGGCAAGCGCCGCGCCCGGAGAGATGACGGGGGGTTCGCCCAGTCCGATCACGCCACGCTCGTCGTAGCCTTTGCCGGTCATCATGTGGACCACGAGTTCGGGAATGTCGGCGAGACCAGCGAGGCGGTAGAACTCCATGTTCGGGTTCAGCATGCGCCCGCTGATCGGGTCCATGATCTTTTCTTCGAACAGGGAGTAGCTGATGCCCATGATTAACGCGCCCAGGCATTGGCTCTCGGCTGTCTTGAGGTCGATGATGAGGCCACAGTCCTGGACCGCGACCATCTTCTTGACAGTGACGATGCCGGTCTCGGTATCAACTTCAACTTCCGCCATCTGCACACCGCCGACGCCGCTGTTGGTGAGATCGGGGGGCTTGCTGCGGTCGGGGTTCTTGCCGTGCGCGGTAATCGGCATGGCCCCGATCCTGGAACAGGCCTGCTCCCAACTCAGGGAACGACTGGCATCGCCCTTCACACGCACCGTGCCGTTCGCGCATTCCAGGTCTGCGGGTTGGGCGTTCAGCGCGGGAGCAACTTTGGCGAAGAGCGCATCGCGCGCGTCCACCGCGGCGCGACGCGTGGACGAACTCACGCCGCCGATGGTGGTGGAGCCTCCGGAGCCGCCCGAGGGAGGATACAGAGTGTCGCCGATTTGAAGGTTGATCGCGTCCACCGGAATGCCGAGGGTATCTGCGGCGACAATCAGGATGCAGGTGCGGGTCCCTGTGCCCAAATCCTGCGAACCCATCTTGAGGTTGACCGAGCCGTCGGGGTGGATGGCAAGATCGCACTCACTGGCGTGGCCACGGCCGCCCCAGGTGTGAATGGAAAGGCCGAGGCCGCGAGCGATGCTGCCTTCGCGGTTCTCACCGCGCGGGCGCCACTTCTGTTTCCATCCCATCAACTCGGAGGCGATGCCGAGTTCTTCACGATAGACGTCTTTGCGCGCACCGGTCAGGTCGAGGTTCTTGAGGAAGAAATCAAGCGGATCCATCTGCAGCTTGGCGGCGGCGTCTTCCATCGCGCCCATGGTGATGACGGCGGCCTGGGGATGGTTGGGAGCGCGCCAGGCACGGGCGGGCCCGATGTTGGTGCGGATTGAAGTGTGCTGCTTGCGCTGATTGGGAATGTTGAAGACGTAGGGGAGCGGCGGCATGCCACCGCCCCCGGGGCCGCCGGTGCCCCAGGATTCTGATTCCCAGCCAACCACGGTCCCGTCTTTTTTCGTCCCGAGCTTCACGCGGGCGAAGGCTGACGGCCGCGCTCCGGCAACTTCGAGTTCCGAATCGCGCTCCAGCATGATGCGAACCGGCTTGCCCACAGCTTTCTGCGAAATTTGCGCCGTGGCAATTCCCCAGCGGTCCGGAGAGAACTTGCTGCCGAAGCCTCCACCGATATGGTCTTGATGAACGCGAATATTGGCGGCCGGCATCTTCAAAGGTTCTGCCATCTGCCCGGGGATTCCTGAAACGTTCTGGGTGGACATGTGAACCAACAGATGCGAGTTGTCGGTCCATTCGGAAATCGAACCGTGGCTCTCGAGGCAGCAGTGCGTGATCACGGAGGCCCCGTACTCGCCTTCGGAGCGCACTTCGGCATCCTTGAAAGCCTGGTCCGGATCTCCCTGCACCACGGCGGCGGTCTTCTGGTAATTTCCCTTTGGCTTTTTGGCGGAGTCGGGATGGACCGTGGCCTGGCGGACCGCGTTGAGGATGTCATCGTTGGCGCCGTTGGCCTTGAGTTCCTTCAGCGTATCTCCATCGGCCTTGGCGGTCATGCCGTACTGCTGCACCTGGCTGGCAATCTGCGCGTTCGGTACCTGGTTATCGAGCATGTCGAACAGATCGTCAGCGCTGAGGGGGCCCTGCTGTTCGACGGCATCGGCCGGGGGATGTTGCGAGTCGTTGACGAAATGCGGGAGCGGCTCGTACTTCACTTTGATCGCGCGCACTGCGTCGTCGGCAACGTTCTCGTCAACGGCGGCAATGGCGACAATCTCGTCTCCGGCCCAGTGAATAGTCGAGCCGGGGCCTTGAATGATGTGAACGGCCTTGACGCCGGGAATCTTTTCCGCAGCGGTCGTATCGAGGCTCACGATTTTGGCGTGCGCATAAGGAGATCGCAGAATTTTTCCGAAAAGCATGCCCGGACGCTTGACGTCATAGGTGTATTTCGCCAGGCCGGAAACCTTGGCTGGAGCATCCACCCGGGTAATGCGTTTGCCAATCAGTGCGCGTTGATCCGCTGCGGGCCAACTGTATTCGGGCATGTCAGGCTCCCTTCTGGGTAAGCTGGGCGACGGCTTTCTTGATCCCGTCGTAGGTTCCGCAGCGGCAGAGATTGCCGCTCAGGCCGCGACGGACGTCTTCGGCAGTTGCGCCCGGATGGCGGTCAAGAAACGCCTTGGTAGCGACCACAAAACCGGGGGTGCAGAACCCGCACTGGGAGGCATCGTTTTCCACGAAGGCCTGCTGGACGGGATGCAGCTTGCCGTCCTGCATGAACGACTCCACCGTGGTAATGGACTTTCCTTGCGCCTCAATGGCCAGCACCGAGCAAGCGTAGACGGTCTTGTTGTCGAGCAACACGGTGCAGGCGCCGCACTCGCCGCGATCGCAAACGCGCTTGGCTCCCGTGATATCAAGCTGATCGCGCAGCGCATCCAGCAGAGTGACACGCGGCTCAACCTGGAGGCTGCGGGGCTTGCCATTGACGGTGAGAGTGACGGGGACTTTGCCGGGGCCATAGACCTTGACCTCCTGGCCTGTCGCGTCCACCACGCCGGTTCCGGCGACCAGGGGAACGGCGACGGTGATACTTCCGATTTTCAGGAAATCGCGGCGCGAAACTCCGGAGTTGGATGGGTTGGAATTTTTCGCGTCATCGCTATCGGGCATTGGCATGGCCTCCTGAAGGGTGCAGTAGAACCGGACTTGCCCGGACAGTTGGACAAGCCGGGAGGATTCCGGTTAGCAATACGGTTCGGATGTGGCGATAAGACTTTTTTGAACCAGCAGTATACAACCGGGACAGATCATGCAGCGGTGATGAGGGTGGAAAAGTTCGCGTCGAACGCCAGGCCGGAGAGCAGCTAAGGGCCGGCGGGATCGCGGCGGTACCGTCGTGATCCCTGCCAGTCATCTGTAAGGCACTACTTCTTCAGGGTGCGAACGTGTTGCACCAGGGACTCGATCTGTTCCTTGGTGAGCTTGCCATCGTATTTCGGCATCTTGCCTTTGCCGTTGGTGATGATAGCGGTGAGATCGGCGTCGGATTGTTTCTGCACGTCAGCCGAGCCCAGATCGCGGAGGTTCATTGCCTTGCCCATGCCGGTATCGCCCGCCCCGGTTGCGCCGTGGCAGACAGCGCATTTTGCCTTGAACAGGTCGGCGCCGGATTCAGCCAGCGAGAAAGTCGAAAACACCAGTGCCACAGCCAAACCGGCCAACACAGCATTCACAACAGTTTTCATGTTCTTCTCCTAGGATGTGGCGAGGTTGTGCCTCCGCCTAATACCGAAGATGCACGTGCTTCGCCGTTGCGATCAGCACTCCGCAGCGTTCCGCTAAAAATTCGCCGGAGTAGCTTGTTCAATTACTTAGGGCCGAAAGAGTGCACAACCTTAGCGCGTTTTCCACCGTGAGACAAGGACATCCAAGAAGGGTATGAGTGATTTCGCGCTGCCCGGTGAGCTATACCGCACCAGACCTCCTCCCGTTCCTCAGGCGGAAGGGGTGCATGCGACAGGGCTGCCGGTGAGAGAGACGTCCGTAAGTGACAGAAAATTAAAAGGTACAAACATTTTTTTCCAACGGGGAAAGGAGGGAGGGCATCTTAGTCACCCACCATGACGGACGCAGCGAGAGACGGGCAGGACAGTTTGGTAATCGGGGATGCTGTCGGGGCAAGAGCCGGCTGCTCCCTAAGGGAAAACCTGTAGCCTTTTGAAGACGTATCGCTTGATTTCGGAGAGAGCATTGCAGACGCGCATTCTCATCGTTGATGACAGCCCGCTGGTGCGGCAAAGATTGCGCGACCTGCTCCAGAAACATGTGGACTGGATTGTCTGCGGGGAAGCTGCCAACGGAGTGGATGCGCTGAAGAAGGTCCAGGAGCTGCATCCAGGGCTGATCGTCATGGATTTCCTGATGCCTGGGATGAATGGAGTGCAGGCCGCCAGGGAGATCAGCAAGCTGGTTCCGGACATTCCCATCTTCATGCTGACCATGCATATGTCCCATCAGCTCGAGGAAGAGGCTCGGCGAGCAGGAATCCAGGGAGCGCTGGCCAAGACGCAAGTGAGCCGGGTGGTAGAGGGGCTGGAAGCGGTGCTCCGGCATGAGTCGTACTTCCCCAACGAAAAGCCCTGAACCGGGCGCGGCAAAAGACGCGGCTCCGCGTGATATGCCGCAACCCGAGCGCTGACGGGTGACGAAGTTCCGGCAGCTGACTCCTGTGCTAAACAGCAAACAAAGAACTTAGCGGCAGATGCCGGTACTCCGGCCTTTGGCACCACGGGTGCGATTACCCGGTGTGGGGGTAGTCGTGGAACCAGCTTTGATGGTGATCGGCCTGAACTTCCGGACGGCGCCCGTAGCAGTGCGGGAGCGGTTCTGGATCAGCGAGCCGAGGCGCTATGAAGCGCTGGCGCGATTGTCGCGCGCCGAAGGCATCGAGGAAGTTGTGGTTCTGGCTACCTGCAACCGGACTGAGTTCCTGGTCTGGACGAGCGAGGCAACGCTGGCCGCGAATTCGGTCCAGAGATTTCTCTCCGCCGAGTACGGCCTGAAGCTCTGCGAATGGTCGCAGTTCTACCGCCTGCTCGACGAGGCAGCCCTCCTGCACATCTTCAACGTGACATCGAGCCTGGATTCGATGGTGGTGGGCGAGCCGCAAATTGTCTGCCAAGTGAAGAATGCGTGGTTGCAGGCGCAGAAGGTTGGCACGACCGGGCGCTTTCTTGACGCAGTGATCCAGAAAGCGCTCACCGTCTCAAAGCGGGTTCGCAATGAGACGGCGATTGGAAATTCGGCTGTCTCCGTTCCCTATGCCGCTGTGCAACTGGCCCGGCAGATCCTGGGCACGCTGGAGCACAAGCGGGTGTTGCTGCTGGGCGCGGGCAAGATGAGCGAACTCTCGGCGCGTTACCTGATGAATTCAGGCGCCCACGAAGTGGTTGTGGTCAACCGGACCTACGAGCACGCCGTGGAACTGGCCCATCGATTGGGGGGCACGGCGGTTCCCTTCGAGAATCGCTGGCGGCACCTGGTGGAAGCCGACATCGTGATCAGCTCGACTTCGTGTCCGCACACGGTCCTAAGCAGGCAGGAAGCGGAAGTTATCCTCCGAGAGCGTGACGAACGCCCATGGGTGCTGGTGGACATCGCGCTGCCCCGCGACATCGATCCCGAGGTAAGAACAGTTCCGGGAGTGTTCCTCTACGACATGGACGACCTGGAAAAAGTGGTTCGACACAACGCGGGCGAACGAGAGGCAGCCGCAGAAGAGGCGCACAAGGTGGTGATTGCGGAAGCGAATGGCTTCCGCCGCCGGTTGCAGTCGGAGCGCGTGGTACCCACCATCATCGCCTTGCGCCGCAGGTTAGACGAGATTTGCCGGCAAGAACTGGAGTGTTTCAAGAGCGAGACCGGGCCTTATCCCAAAGACCAGGACCAGATTCTGGACGCAATCGCGTCCCGGATCACGCAGCGGATCGCAGGATCTTTGGCCCGCGAACTCCGGGGACTTCCAGAGAGGATGGAACAGCAACAATTGACCTCAGCGGTCGAAAAACTGTTCCACCTGGAAACGCCTGACGCGGCGTTTGCCGGCACCAGATTGTGAAGGAGATGAGTATGGCTAACAAAGCTGTCGCAGTTCCGATTCGAAAAGAGGCGCAGCCGACCTGGACTGCGACCCAGGCTTATGTGCTGGCGGTGTTCTGCCTGCTGCTCGGCGTTACCCTGGGCTATCTATTCCGAGGGTCCGCGTCTCCGGCCGTGGACACCAACACGGCAGCGCAGCAGAATTTCAATGTTCCGCAGGGAATGGGGACGCAACCCAGCCCGGAACAGCAGAAAGCGATGTTTGAAAAGGCCGCCGGTCCGCTGCAGGACCTGGTCAACAAAGAGCCGAATAATTTCGACGCGCTGGTGAAGCTGGGAAATCTTTATTACGACTCGCGCCAGTATCAGGAAGCGATCGCGCTCTACCAGCGCGCGTTGAAAATCCATCCCGATACCGCGGACGTTCGCACGGACCTGGGTACGGCCTACTGGTACACGGGCGATGCCGACTCGGCGCTGGCGGAATTTCAGAAATCGTTGAAGGTGAATCCGAACCATCCCGGAACCCTGTTCAACATGGGCATCGTGAAATGGCAGGGGAAGATGGATCCATCCGGCGCAGTGCAGTCCTGGGAAGAGCTGTTGAAGCGGAACCCGAATTATCCGCAGAAGCAGCAGATCGAGGAGTTGATCGCGAAGGCAAAGCAGCATTCTAAGGGATAAAAGGCGCCGTTCATAAACCTCATCTCCCATAAAGGCGCCAGGGACGGGCGGAAGCCCGTCCCTTTCTTTTATGAAACCCTGAAACTTGCTTTCAACCTTGCGGAGATTAGAATGCCGCATGATGCGGCAGGAGCGTGACATCGGAATTAGCGGTCGCTTTCCGGCGACGCGCTGGTCGCTGATCGAGTCGGCCCGCAGCCCGGAGGCGCAGCAGCGCCAACGGGCCCTCGATGTACTGATTGCGGCGTATTGGAAGCCAATCTACAAGCACATCCGCATGAAGTGGCAGAAAGACATCGAAGACGCCAAGGACCTGACACAGGAATTTTTTTCGCGGGCGGTGGAGCGGGATTTCTTCGCGAGCTTCGACCCGGGTAGGGCAAGGCTGCGGACGTTCCTTCGGACCTGTGTGGACCGATTTGTTGCGAATGAAAACCAGGCGGCGCAACGGGTCAAGCGTGGAGGCGAGTTTCAATTCGTCGCCCTGGATTTTGAAAATGCCGAAGGGGAGTTGCGAACTCGCGAGTTGCCCGCCTCGGAGACTCCAGACGATTTCTTCGCGCGGGAGTGGGTCCGAAGCCTGTTTGAGATGGCAGTCGAGCAGCTACGGCGGGAATGTGAGAGCGCCGGGAAAGCCATCCATTTCGAGCTCTTCAAGAGCTATGACATCGAGGAAGGCGGAAGAGAACTGACCTACGAGCAAGCCGCCAGGCAATACGGGATCAAAGCGAGCGATGTGACGAATTACCTTGCCCATGCGCGCCGCGAATTCCGCCGCATCGTTCTTGAGCAGGTGCGGCTCAGCACTGCGAGCGAGGAGGAGTTTCGCAATGAAGCTCGGGCGCTGCTGGGGTTTGAGGTGAAGGGATGAGCGGGTGCGCTGTTATGCACGCGAGCGAAACACGCGATGCGAGTAGAGTGTCCCTTTGACGATGCGCATTTCTGACACTGCGATTGAACGGCTGCGAGCTGCGGCGGAATTTCCGGACTTGAGCGGCACGCGCTATCGCCTGATGGACAAACTGGGGCAGGGCGGCATGGGCGCCGTGTACCGCGTCGAAGACAGCGTTCTGGAGCGGCAGATTGCGCTCAAGGTCATCAATATCCTGGACGATCAGAACCAGTTGGCTGCCCGCCTTTTGCAGGAGGCACGGGTCATTGCGCGGCTGGAGCATCCCGGGATTGTGCCGGTGCATGACGTCGGCACACTTCCGGATGGCCGCGTGTTCTACACCATGAAGCTGGTGCAGGGAAGGCGGCTCGATGACCCGGAGACGGCGCTGGGCGGAGAATCCGAGTGCCTGCGCTCATTCCTGAAAATCTGCGAAGCAGTGGCGTTCGCACATGCCCATGACATCGTTCACCGCGATTTGAAGCCGTCCAACATCATGATCGGCCCCTTCGGCGAGGTGCTGGTGATGGATTGGGGCCTGGCGAAGGTGCTGGGGTCTTCCCATCACCGTGACAATGCCGGGCCGGATGACGCGGTAGTAGGCACGCCCGGGTTCATGGCGCCGGAGCAGGAGCGAGGAGACAGCCACGTCGGCCCTCTGGCGGACGTGTATTCGCTGGGAACGATTCTCAAGTTCTTACTCAAGCAACGCGCGGCGGAGCCGGTTTCGCGCCGCCTGACCGCCATCGTTCGCAAAGCCACTGAAGCTGCCTCGGCGGCGCGCTACGCGTCGGTGCAGGAGTTGGCGTCCGACATCACGCAATACTTGCAGGGCGGAGCAGTGGCAGCGTTTCCCGAGGGCCCCGGGGCAAGGGCCTGGAGATGGATCGTGAAGAATCGGGCGTGGATCCTGCTGATTCTTGCCTATCTTGTGACGCGAACGCTGTTCATTCTGTGGCGAAGATTTTCCTGAGAAATACTTAAAGGATTTTGGGATTGTGCGGAATAGAAGAGTAGCGGGCATCCAGCCTGCGGAGACAAGCTCATGAACAAAGTTTGGTTGGGGTTGGCGCTGGGTGGGATTCTGGGGATTTTCGACGGGCTTACGGCATGGTTCACGCCCGCAGCGAGGGCCCAGTTGTTAGGCATCGTAATCGGCTCGACGGTGAAGGGACTGATCGCGGGAGTGTTGATCGGATATTTTGCGCGCAAGGTAAATTCGCTGCCTTTGGGGATCCTGTTCGGCTTGTCGGTCGGATTGATCCTGGCCTTTGCAGTGGCCGCGATGCCCAATCCCGAGGGAAAGCACTATTACTTCGAGATCATGCTTCCGGGCGGAATTGTGGGAACTATCGTGGGCTACGCGACCCAGCGCTTCGGTGCAGGAACGGACCTGGCTACACGCTAATTTTACGGGCAGGGCTTCTTGGCCGGACCCTCGATGCCGAGCTTGAGTTCAACGCAGTGTTGCCAGTGCACGCACTCGCGGCAGCTGGGACGGCAGGCCCTGCGCACCAGGCCAATGCTGAACAGAGCGTAAATGAGGCCCAGGGTGGAAGCTGCAAGGATCGCGAAATTCGTCATGACCACTCTCCTCAACCCGGCGTCCATGATCATATTTATGAATACGCCGGTCTGTGACGGTCGTCACATCCGCATGTGAGTTGAGAACCGCGGCAGCGCCGGGCGCAGGTCAGGCGGAGCGGGTCTGGTATTTGCGGAAAATGGCCTCGGTGGCATCTTCGATTTGCGAAAGAACGCCGCTGGATCGCGCCTGTTTTCGCCGGTTCTGGGGCGGCGGGGGAGAGGGATCCTTGCGAACCAGCGTCTTAGTCGCTGTGGGGGCACTTGCCATGTTGTGGTCCTCGGCTGTGAGTTAGGCCTGTTACAAAAAGCGTCGCCCATTATCCACAGGGGACCGGGGGTGGAGAATTGCCGGCCTTGGTTCCCCCTATAGAGACGCCTGGCGCTCGGCAAGATAGCGCTCGACCGCGTTCTGCCAATCCGGCATTGTGATTCCGTATTGGTCGAGGCTTCTCGGGGAAAGCACAGAGTATGCCGGGCGCGGCGCAGGGCGAGGGAATTTGTCGGTCGTGGTGGGCCGGATTTCGGTGGAAAGACCGGCGGTGGACACGACTTGCCGGGCGAGTTCATACCAGGTGCAGTCGCCGCGGTTGGTCACGTGCACGGTGCCGCGGGCGCCGGCATGACAGAGTTCGATGAGGGCGCGGGCCAGGTCCACCGAGTATGTCGGACATCCGCGCTGATCGTTCACCACGTCAAGGGCGGGACGGGTTGCCGCAAGTTTCAGGATGGTGTCAGGGAAGCACTTTCCTCCGTTGCCAAAAAGCCACGAAGTGCGCGCGATGCAGCAGCCGGCGACAAGCTCGGAGAGCTTCGCCTCAGCCTGCGCCTTCGATTCCCCATACACGCTCCTGGGATTGCGCCGGTCGGTGGTCTGGTAAGGCTGGTTGCTGGTCCCTTCGAAGACGTAGTCGGTACTGACGAAGAGAAGCCGGGTGCCAAGTTTCTTCGCGGCTTCCGCAACGTTGACCGCACCTTGCGTGTTTACCGCGAAGGCGAGATCACGGTTGGTTTCGCAACCATCTACGTCGGTATACGCGGCAGCGAGAATGATCCAGTGCGGGGAGGTCTGCTTGACTACTCTTTCCACCTGCGCAACGTCGCGGATGTCGGCATCCTTGGAGCCGAGCGCCGTCAATTCATCATTCCGGCATTCGCGGACCAGGGCCTTCCCCAGCAGGCCGGTGCCGCCGAATAGCGTGATTCTCATTCAGCGTAAACTTCCGCCTGCTTGAAAGGCACGCCCTGCCTGTCCTTGGCGGAGATGATGGGCTCTTCGCGAAGCTGCCAGTCAATGTTAAGGTCGGGATCGTTCCAGGCGATGGTCTTTTCGAAATTCGGGAAGTAGAAGTCGGTGGTCTTGTAAAGAACGTTCGCCCCATCGGAGAGCACGCGAAAACCGTGCGCGAAGCCCGCCGGCACCCAGATCATCTTGCGGTTTTCTTCGGAGAGGCGAACCGCTTGCCACCGGCCAAAGGTCGAGGAACTGCGGCGGAGATCGACCACGACATCCAGAATCTCTCCGGTGACGGCGCGCACCAGTTTGCCCTGCGCCCGCTGCACCTGGTAGTGCAGGCCGCGCAGCACGTTGCGACGGGAGAACGAATGGTTGTCCTGCACGAACTCTTCCTCGATGCCGATCTCGCGCATCACCTTCTTATTGAAGCCTTCGAGGAAAAAACCGCGCTCATCGCTGAAGACGCGAGGCTCGAGCACCATGATCCCCGCCAGAGACCCGCGAGTTACTTTCATCACCGTACCGCCCGCCTGACCGGCTGCCATCTTAAAACACCTTCTCCCGCAGCAATTGCAGCAAATATGCGCCGTAGCCGTTGTTCTTCATGGAGTGGCCAATTTTTTCAAGCTCACCAGCGCTGATGTAACCATAACGGTAGGCAATTTCTTCCGGACACGCAACCATGAGCCCCTGGCGACGTTCGATGGTCTGGATAAAGAGCGAGGCTTCCATCATGGCTTCATGGGTGCCGGTGTCGAGCCATGCCATGCCGCGTCCCATAACGCAGACATCAAGCTGGCCGCGCTCGAGGTAAGCTTTGTTCACGTCCGTAATTTCGAGTTCTCCGCGGGCCGAGGGCTTCAGAGATTTGGCGATGCTCACGACCTGCTGATCGTAGAAGTAAAGCCCGGTGACCGCGTATCGAGATTTGGGCTTGGCGGGCTTTTCTTCCAGGCTGAGGGCGCGCCCGTTGTCGTCGAATTCCACCACGCCGTAGCGTTCGGGATCGTTGACCGCATAGGCAAAGATGCGCGCGCCCGTGATTTTGTCCGCCGCCTCGCGCACATCTTTCACCATATCGTGGCCATAGAAAATGTTGTCGCCGAGAATCAGGGCGCAGCAACTGGAGCCGATAAACTTCTCTCCCACCAGGAAGGCCTGCGCGATCCCTTCGGGCTTGTGCTGGACGATGTATTCAAAGCTCACGCCAAAGCGCGACCCGTCACCGAGCAGATGCTCGAAGCGAGGAGTATCTTCCGGGGTGGAGATGATCAGGATGTCGCGAATTCCGGCGAGCATCAGCGTCGAGAGCGGGTAATAGATGAGCGGCTTGTCGTAGATTGGGAGCAGGCTCTTGCCCACGGCATGGGTTGCGGGATAGAGGCGCGTTCCCGAACCGCCTGCGAGGATGATGCCTTTGTAAGCGCTGCGCGTGTTTGCTGCCGCCATCGGGCTCCTAGGAATATTGGGTTGCAATCCACTGGCGATAGCCACCGCCGGTGACTTCTTTCACCCATTGCTCGTGCTGCAGGTACCACTGAATGGTTTTGCGGATTCCAGTTTCGAAAGTCTCGCGCGGACTCCATCCCAGTTCGCGTTGAATTTTGGCGATGTCCATTGCGTAGCGGCGATCGTGTCCGGGACGATCGGTGACAAAGGTGATGAGTTTCTTGTGAGGCAGCACCGGATCACCGGGCCGCAGTTCGTCAAGAATCTGGCAAACGGCGTTCACGATCGCCAGGTTCGGCTGTTCGCTCTTGCCGCCAATGTTGTAACAGTCCCCCACGCGTCCTTTCGCAAGCACGGTGCGAATCGCAGCGCAGTGATCTTCCACGTAGAGCCAGTCGCGGACGTTCTGCCCGTCGCCGTAGACCGGTAGCGGCTTTCCACTCAGCGCGTTCAGGATCATCAGCGGGATCAGTTTTTCGGGGAATTGATAGGGCCCGTAATTGTTCGAACAGTTCGTCGTCAGCGTGGGCAGGCCGTAGGTGTGGTGATAGGCGCGCACCAGGTGATCGGCGGCGGCCTTTGACGCGGAATACGGACTGTTGGGAGCGTAGGGCGTGGTTTCCGTGAAAGCAGGGTCCTTGGGGCCGAGCGATCCGTACACTTCGTCGGTTGAGACGTGGAGAAATCGGAACCGCCCGCGCTCTGATTCGCTCAAACCATTCCAGTAGGCGCGTGCTTCTTCGAGAAGGGAAAACGTGCCGTTCACGTTAGTGATGATGAAATCATCCGGCCCGCGAATGGAGCGGTCGACGTGACTTTCAGCGGCGAAGTGGACGATGGCGCGAGGGCGGTGCTTCTCCAGCACGCTGCGAACCAGGGAACGATCGCAGATGTCGCCGTGAATGAAGGTGTATCGCGGGTTATCGCTGACACTCTCGAGATTGCGCAAATTGCCGGCGTAGGTAAGCTTGTCGAGATTCACCAGCGGGGAATGTTCTTCCTTCATCCATTGCAGGACGAAATTAGACCCGATAAATCCGGCACCGCCGGTGACCAGGATGGATGCTTCCATGTAGTTTGATTGTAAATAAAAAAGGCGGGAAGTTAACTCCCGCCCTGGGAAAGTAGAAGAAAGGACTCAGGCAGTTACTGCCTGGATGGAGGCGACCCTCTCGGCATCCAGAACCGCAGCGAGTCCATGCATGACCGATGCGATGCGCACAGCAGCAAGCACGGTTTCTTCCGTCATGCCTTTTTCGCGGACCACTCTCTCGTGGGAATCCACGCAGGCGCCACAGGCGTTGATGGCAGATACCGCGACGCACCACAGTTCGAAGTCGGCCTGATCTACTCCATGCGAGCGGATGATCTGCATGCGCAGCCGCGCTGGAATGGTGGAGTAGGTTTCGTTCCCGGTCAGATGCAGAAAGCGGTAATAGACATTATTCATGCCCATGATCGCGGCTGCGCCTTTGGCGGCTTCCAGGGCCTGCGGCGAGAGATGATTGGAGGCCTCAGCCAATGCGGCATGAGTCAGCGCTTCGTTGCGGGAAGCGATCGCGCTGGCTGCAACTGTGCCCCAGGTCTGCTGCTCGGTCAGTTCTGCCTGCTTGATCAGGTTGCTGAAATTTAGTTTCAGGTCCCGCGCGTAGGATGGGACGGTTTCCAACAGTTCGTTCAAAGTCATTTGCTTTTCACCTTTGGTTCGTTCGTGTGGAGAGCGCTTCGTTGGTGCACGCGAGATCCTTCGCCTGCGGCTCAGGATGACGTCATCGGGAAAAATCTATGCCTCGCCTGCGGCTCGGTACGGCGTCATGCGACGCAAGGGGTGCGTCCGGGAGTTGCTGACGCAACTCCCGTGTCCTCGTGATCAGGCGACCATCAGCGTCTCTTCGCCCTTCTTCCAGTTGCAGGGACAGAGTTCATCGGTTTGCAAAGCATCGAGCACGCGCAAGACCTCTTCGGGGTTGCGGCCTACGGAAAGATCGGTCACGTAAACGAAGCGAATGACCCCGTCGGGATCCACCAGGAAGGCAGCGCGCTGCGCGACGCCTTCTTTGGGATCGAGGATGCCCAGCTCTCCGGCCAGATCGCGCTTGATGTCGGCGAGCATCGGAAAGGGCAGATTCTTCAAATCGGCGTGGTGGTTGCGCCATGCGTGGTGCACCCACTCGGAGTCGATGCTGGCGCCAAGAATCTGCGTGTCACGCTCCTGGAATTCCTTATTCAGTTTTGCGAAGCCCACGATTTCGGTGGGACAGACAAAGGTGAAGTCCTTGGGCCAGAAGAAATACAGCTTCCATTTGCCGGCGTAGTCGAGATCTGAGATGGTCTTGAAGGCCCGTTTGGGGTCCTTTTCGGTGCTGACAGTTGCTGTCAGTGAAAATGAAGGGAATTTTTCTCCGATACCTAACATGGCTTGTCTCCTATTAATCTGAGTTCAAACTAAAAAATTTCTGGGGTTTGGCAGAGCACTTCGGACGGATGGCGACGCATATCAATCCGAAAACCGTGCAGAATGATAATGATTATTATCCAACAAAAAATTCGATTCAGAAACACGCCTGGAGGATGCATGTTTTTTGGCGTTGCGAACAATCGCCTGCAACGTTGCCCCATTGGCTAAGCCGCTGCGGGAGAACGATGTACGAGTTTGACAGTGTAAGGGTAGCCTGTCCTGCAGGGAACACAACAGGAGGCTACCGGGAGATGCGGGATCCTGTCCAAATTCGGGAAGCCCCGTTACTCTGAAGTCTGGTTCCAGTTCGGGACAACGTGGGCCGTGCCTACGCCGCGGGCTTGGTCTGCGGAATTTCTGGTGATTCTTCCGTCACCGGCGAGGCGGCTGGAGTCCAACCCAAGAGCGACCTGTACTCCGACTCGACCTGGCTTGCGATCACAGGCCAGCGGTAGTGTCGAGCAACGCGTTCCTGTGCGGCCTGAGCTGCCCTGGCCCGGGCGGCGGGATCGGCCGCCAGGATGCGCAGCATGCGCTCGAGGTCCTCGATGTCGCCGCGTTTGAAGGTGAAGCCTGCGCCGCTCACCAGTTCCATGTTCTCGGGAATGTCGCTTGCGAGCACGCAGACTCCTGCTCCCATGGCGTCAAGAAGCGCGAGCGACAGTCCTTCCAGGTCGGAGGGAAGGACGAAGAGCATGGCGTTGGTGAGAAGTTCCTGCAGAGCGTCTCCGGAAACATAGTTGAGCAGGCGCACGCGATCGCTGGAGTGCTTGCGGAGCGTTTCCACGTAGCGATCGGAATAGCTTGTGCCTCCGGCAAGAACCAGCTTGGCCGAAATCCCGGACCGTTCGTAAGCCTCAATCAGCAAGTGGCAGTTCTTCTCCGGCGAAAATCGTCCGAGAAAGAGGATGTAGTTGCCAGGTTCGAGATTCCAAGTTAAGAGCATGCCGGTGTCACGACGCGGGCGAAGTTCGGCGCCATTGGGAATGTAACGGGTGCTTCCCGCGAAGTGCTGCTGCAACACTCTCGAAACTACGATAGTGCGATTGGGAAATCGAAGCGCAGCCCTCTCGCCGAGACGAAGAACCGAGCGAGCCATGCGTCCCCACTTTGCGCGTTGCCAGTCCAGACCCTGCACCGTGACCAGCGTCTTCTTTCCTGCAAGGCGCGGGATCCAGGAAAAAAGCGCAGGGCCGAGCGCGTGGTAGTGCACGATGTCGGCACGCGTGAACAGCACGTGCAGGCTGCTGAGGAAGGTGTGAATGAGGGTATCAAGATGTTTGCTGCGGAGCGTGGGCAGCCGAACCAATCGCATGCCCTGGTGCGTGCCGAGATCGGGTGTGAAGTAGGTGCGGCAATACGCCGTGACTTCGTGGCCCCTGCCGGCCAGTCGTTGGCCGACTTCTTCGTAATAGGCCTCGATGCCGCTGTACTTCGAGATCACCCCGCGGCCGCCGATCAAAGCAACCCGGATGGCTCTCGGCTTGGCCACCGCTTTGATAGCGCGCGTGCGTACCAGTCCGTTATAAAGCCTGATCAAATTGCGGTAATGCTGTTCGGGCGAATGATGTGCGCGCACCAGTTCGTACCCGGCCTTTCCCATAGCGCGGAACAGTTCGGGGCGGTCGTATAGAAAGTTAACCGCGTCCGCCAGTTGCGCCACGTCGCCGGGACGGAAGAGCAAACCGGTGGAGCCTTCCTTTACCAGTTCGCGGCGGGAGCCCAGGTCCGACGCGATGACCGCGCGCTGCTGCGCGTAGGACTCCAAAATGGTTTTGCCCAGGGTTTCGTAGGCGCGAGTGGGTAGAACCGTGAAAGCGGAGCGTGCGATCAGGCGAGGCAGGTCTTCGGCTCTTACTTGTCCCAGGAACTCCACGTTGTGCAAAGACCTCTGCTGGACCAGTTGATCCAACTCGTTGCGCTGGGGACCTTCACCGGCGATTTGAAAGCGAATGTGCGGCAGACGCCCCATGGCCAGAATCAATTCGGGAAGGCCTTTCTCGGCGGACAGTCGACCGAAATACAAGACCGGGCCATCACTCGGAGATTCACTCATGGGAGTGTTGGGCAGAGCCTGAAAATGGGGAAGCACTTCAATGCTGGCGTGGTTCCAGCCATTGTCCACGAGTTTCTGCTTCACAAACTGGCTGGGAGCAAGGAAGGTGGACACGCAATGCTGGTAACTGTGCAGCCATTTATGCAGGTATGCCTCGGCAGTAAGCACGGCTGCATCGGCGCGCTCGGGATAGCAGCCCTCCGTGACGCACTTCCAGAACCGCCCCCCGCGACATTTCTCGCACACGTGGCCATGGGAAACCATGTTGTAGGTGGGGCACAGCAATTTGAAATCGTTCAGGTGATAAACGACAGGCACGCCCTGCTTCTTCAGTTCCCAAAGAATGGATGGAGAGAGATGGTGATAAATATTTCTGACGTGGGCGATGTCGGGCTGGAACTCCGCAATTAGCCGCCGCAAGCGTTCACGGGCGCCGCGAGAATAAATCGCATGCACCGCCAGGCGGCCGCGGTGCAGCATGCCGTGGGCGTTCCTGAATTCGATGTGAGGAACGAAGTAGCGATCGTATGCGGTAGGCTCCCCGCGTGGGTCCGCCATCGAGAACAAGGCGGTCTCGTGCCCATGATCACGCAGCAACTGCATCAGCGAAAACAAGTAGGATTCAGTGCCGCTGAACGGGAAGTTGTACTTATTGCAGAACAGAATGCGCATGAAGGTGAGTCTCCGGGGCAAGGTGTACTCGGGAAAGGAAAATTTTTCTGAACTGGCGGAGGTTCTGCTCACGATTGAAATGCTCGGAGACATGGCGCCGGGCCTCGCGGCGAACGGGTTCAAGCGTGGGAACCGATTCCAGAATGGCCTCGAGCTTGGACACGAAATCGTCAAGCGAGCCGGCGCGGTAGAGAAAACCGGTCTGGCCGTCGATCACCAGCTCAGGGATGCCAGTAATAGCGGGCGCCAGCACCACCTTGCCCTGGGACATCGCTTCCATCAGCACCAAGGGGATGCCTTCGCTGCGGCTGGTCAGAACGACGAGGTCGGCCATCGCGAAATACCGGTCGAGGTCGGCGTGCGGCACATGGCCGAGAAGCCGGACGCGCTCCTGGAGCCCGAGCCTTCCGATCTGTTCTTGCAGCGCGTGCCGCTCCGGACCCTCTCCCGCAATGAGACACAGGAACTGGTTGCCGCGATCAAGGAATTCGCGACAGGCGCGGAGGAGGAAGGCGTGGTCCTTGACCCGATGCAGGCGGCCGGCCGTGAAAATCAGGAACGGGTTCTTGCCGGGGAGCGGCAAGGCATCCAGGTGAGATGTCAGGCTGACGCCCAGCCTTTGCACCACGACTTTGTGCAGGTTCACGGACGGATAGGCGTGGCGAATGTACTGCCGGTTGAACTCCGAGATGGTGAAACAAAACTGGCACGCCTTCAGCTTGGTGTCGAGGTAAGCGCCACTCAGTAACAAGTCCGAACCGTGAAGCGTGACGCTGAACCCGATGCCGAGCAGCCGCGCCGCCACCATACCGATCCAGGAAGAAAAGTACCCGTGATGAACGTGGATGTGCCGCACGTCGCGATCTCGGAGGAGGGCCGCGTAGTAGATCCCGAGCAGGGTGTGAATGAGGGCGCGCAGACGTATCGAAACCGTTTCATCGCCCTGGCAAACAACGCGGCAGAGGAGGTCGCGCAGGCGAGGAGCGCAATGGCAGGCAAGCCACACGGCGTGAAACAAGGCTTTCCATTGCAAAGACTGGAGTGACAGAACCTCGCCGCCGTCCCAGAGTTGTTGTACCTCCTCGCGGCTGACCTTGCGGGCGCTGCAGGCGACAACCGCCAGGCCGTTGCGGCGCAGTTCCTGGATTTCTTCAACAACGTAAGGCTCGACGGGGCTGGGGAACTTATTGGCCAGGTATGCGACGTGGGCCATCAGGAGATCTCCCAGAACCGGTTCCAGGCGGGCGCGAGCAGGGGAGCGAATAGAAGTCCCGTGAATACCGCCAGCAGCGGAACCAGCTTTCGATAGGAAACCCTGGTCTGCTCGGATGGGCTCTGCTGCATCAGCAGGTAAGCGCAGCACGCCAGCAATTCGGCCCAACCATAGCCTGAAATACCGAACCGCGGAACGAGGACAACGGTCCCGATCACCAGCAGCATGACGTGCGCGGCGTAGACGCGAAACACCCGCCACTGGTGACCGACAACGAACAGCGCCGATGCTTGCAGGTTATAGACGGAGTTGACCAGCACTCCGGCGGCAATGAAGGGGTAAACGGTCAGGCTCGGCATCCAGCGCATGCCGAGCAGGTGAGGCGCGAACAGCGGTCCCAGGATTGCCACCGCGCACAGCAACGGACCAAGCGTGACTAGTTGCAACTGCAGCGAGCGTTCCAGGAGACGGCGGAAATCCTTGGTGCAATCCTGCAGGCGGGAGAGCGACGCCAAGGTCACGCGTCCGGCGGCGAGGCGGACGGAACCGAGCGATTCCGCTATCCTGATGGCAACCGCGACGAAGGCGACGGCTTCAGGACCAGCAAAGCGGCCGACCAGCAGGGGATTTACCAGGGTACGAAGCTGCCAGGTACGCATGGAGGCGGTAAGGCCGGCGCCGTAGCGGACCATCTGCATTGCCTCTGCCCTGTCTAAACACAAGCCGGGAGTAATCTGCGAATAGATGAAAGCAGCCGCCAAGGACGACCATTGCCACGCCAGTTGACCGGCCACCGGAGCCCAAACGCCAGCGCCGCGCCACGCCAATGTCGCTGAGACCAGAAGGCCCACGATTTGACCGCAGAGCTCAATGGCAGCCACGGCTGGGAAATTAAGCGCGCGTTCCAGCTTGGCGGTAGGAATTCCGGACAGGCCGGCGGCAGGAATGCAGCACAACAACACCAGGTAGGGAAGCAGAATTTCTCGGCTTCGCAACCAGAACGCCAGTAGGGGCGAGATCACAAATCCGGCGAGCACAAGCAGCAGCGAGACTGCGAGAGTCAGGGTAGCGGCGACTTGGAAAGTCCGTGCCGGCAAAGCAGCCTGGCAGCGAACCAGGTAGGTATCAACCCCCAGGCGCGACAGGCTGGCGAGGAACGCGGCTATTCCCACCGCGGTTGCGAAGGTCCCGTACGCATGAGGGCCGATCCACCAGGTCAGGACCAGCATGTTGCCGAAGCTCACACATGTTCCCAAGCCATAACGCAGGGCGAGGAATCCGCCATTGCGCAGCGTCTGGTCCGCCGGACTAGTGGACACGCAGCGCTCCTTGCTCAACCCGATTCTGTGCGGCCAGCAGGCCGGCAACGGTGAAAAGCAGAACATTCACGAACTGGTAGTTCATGCCCACGAAGCTGGCGTTGACGAAATAGACGACCAGCATCAGCGGCCAAATCGCGCGGAAAGATAGGTCGGGAAAGCCCGCCCAGGGCAGCCGCAAGCGCGTTCGTGCAAGACTGAAGAGGTCGATTGCCATCCACGCGTACAAGAACAACCCCAGCAGTCCACGCTCGACCATCACCTCCAGATAGGTGTTGTGAAAATAGAAGTCTTCCTGATGAAAGTCGCTGATGCGTCGCGCCAGTTCATTGCGCATGCGGTCCGATCCCCAACCCAGGAGAGGCTTCTCGCCGAACATACGCAGGCCGGCTTCATACACTGCAACGCGGAACTCGACCGGACTGCGGTCCTGGATGCGGTCCGCGATGGACTGCTGGGGAAACACGAAGAGCGCGCCCACACAGATCAGGGTTGCAATCAAAAATCCTGCACACACTCGCCTCAGGGGTAGGTATCGCGAAAATCCCAGGAGCACCGCCGTTCCCGCAAACGAGAGCCAAACTGCGCGGGTCATGGTGGCAACAATGGCGATGGGAACCGCGGCCAGCAGTGGCAGGGCAAGAGCCATGCGGAGTCGCCGGTTCACCAGCGCGTTGAGGGCTATCAGGAAGAGGAGATTCAGGGCCATGCCGTTCGCGACGGCCTGCAAGAAGGGGCCGCGGGCGCGATCCGCATGAATGCCGAAACCCGGGTCCAGGATGTAGGAGGGAAAAATTGCCCATCCAGCCCCGACCAGGAAAGCTATGGAGATCAGGCTCAAATACGCCAGGACCATCAAGGTGAAAATTTCGAATGCCCGGCGTGACCTTGCACTCGGGAAAATGCGCGCTGCAAGTTGATACACCGTAAACGGGATCAGCCATCTCGTGGCAAACATGCTCCAGCTCTCGGCGCTGTCGCACGGGTGGAGCAGGTTGCAGGAGGAGAGAAGCAGAAGTCCCGCCATAGGCAGCGTAACCGGCCGCAGAAAACTGAAAGGTTGGCCGGTGGTCGTGATGTGCAGCGCGGCTGCGATGCATACCAGGACAAAGGCAATACGATCGCAGGGAAAGAAGTTTGATCCCGGAGGACGGAAGAGCATAAATGACAACATGGCGAGAAACAGCAGCCAACGCGCTTGAATGAAGGCCTGGATGACACGCGCGGGCAGTACCGCGGCATGACAGGCGAGTTCGGCAAACACTTGCTCCGGCCTGCGAGCGCTCAAATCCATTTAGTGCGGCTCCGGCAGGCCCGCGGCCCTCAACAGGGCGGCGTGAATTCTGCGGATGATTGCCTCCTGAATGCGGCGGATCAATGCGAAGTAGCGGCGGTTTTTGAGCATCATCAACCTCCTAGGCGCCTGTGCCGTGTATGACAACGGAGAGTGTCTTGCAGAGAATCCGCAGATCGAGCCACAGGTTCCACTGCTCGATGTACTGAAGATCGAGCGCCATATTGCGCTGGAACGATGGATCCTGGCGTGCCGTCACTTGCCAGAGCCCGGTAATGCCGGGTGTCACATCGAGACGGCGAAAGTCTTCCAGGCGATAACGTCGAAAATCGTCGAGCGGGTGGGGGCGCGGCCCTACCAGGCTCATTTCGCCGATGAAAACGTTCCAGAGCTGAGGCAACTCATCGAGGCTATAAGGGCGGAGAACGCGTCCGATGCGAGTCAGGCGCGGGTCCGACTTCATTTTGAAGAACGGCCCCTCACGCTGGTTGTTGGCGCGCAGGTCCTCCTTGATGCGCTCAGCGTCGGCTGCCATGGTGCGGAACTTGTAGCAGACGAACTCCCTGCCCTTTTTGCCGATGCGGGGAGCGCAATAAAGGGCGGGCCCGCGGGAATCCAACTTGATGGCTGCAGCGAGGACGAGCATCAGGGGCGAGCACAACAGGAGCGCGATTCCGGCGACCACAAAGTCGAGGGCACGCTTCAGAAACAAATTGAAGGCGGGGGCCGGTTCGGAGTGGAGCGTGACCACAGGGGCCACTCCGAAGCTTTCCAGAGTATCGTTCTGCGGCGCGAATCCCAGGAGGTCGGGCACGAGCAGGATGTCGAGATGGTTCTTGCGGGCATCGAGGATGACTTGCCGTGACAGCTCGCGTTGCTGCGGAATGGCGAGAATCACTTCGTCCACAAACTCTGCCCGCGCGATCTGGCTGAGATCAGCGATCCTGCCGCGGATGTCTTCGCTGGAGCGCGAGGCGTCATCGAGGAAGCCGCGAAAGCAGCGCCCGCCAGGATGGTGACGCTCGATGTAGCGGGCGACCTGCCTTCCAAGCTGTCCTGCGCCGACCACAAGCACGTTGCGGGTGGTGCGGGCGGGAACGTGGCCATGAAGGCGGAGTCCGCGTCTCCAGGCGAGCATGCCGAAATAATTCAGCGATGCACCGGCCAGCAGTAACTCCATAGGAATCGTTCGCCACTGGGTGAGGCGGATCACGATCCCGAACAAGACCGTGGCCCACGCCACCGTCTTTCCCAGGGTCACGGTTTCAAATTCCTCGCCTTGGTAGCGGCTTCGGTAAAGACCTTCGGAATGAGCGAGCAAGGTGAGCAGCGAGCCGTAGACCAGAAACATCCCGAGAGCTGATGGCGGAAAAGTTCTTTGGGCGAAGAGGCTAAGCACTACGAGCGTGATGGTGAGCAGACCGAGGTCGGCACATATCCACAACACGACTTGAAAGCGTTCACTGTCAGCTGCGGGATGCGGCAGGAAGCTGCCAGCAAGAAGGCTGACTACACCGGGCTTGGGTTCTGCGTCCTTAGGCTCCTGACCCGGGTCCGCCCAGTAACGGCTGTCCAGGGTGACTGAGTTGGGCTTTTTCCGCGGAGGATTTGGAACCGACTGCCTGCCCGGAATCAGGCGGCTTGCCGGAGGAACGCGCAAATTGTATTGTTCGTGCTCGAGTACCCCAAACGACGGCATCAACTCACCCATTCACCTTACGGTTGGTTTGCGCGATCCAAACTCAAAGTTTTCGATAAAGCCGTTCGGGAATGGGGAAAATCCTCTCGCAAAGGATCGTACCGAGCAGCCTGGCATTCGCCTGACGGAGGATGGTTTTGCTCATGTGCGCTGCGATGCGGTGGGTGCGGTTGGCGGTGATGGTCAGAATCACGCCATCGGTCAACGATCCCAGCAATGCCGCTTCGCTGGAGCGATTAACCGGAGGGGCGTTGATCAACACATAGTCGAACTCCATCCGCAATTCGCTGAGCCTTCCGCGCAACCACGAGGCCGACAGAGCTTCTTCCTCACCAACAAAGGTTTTGCAGGGAACGAGCCACAGGTTTGACCACAATTGGCGGGAGGACCCCCGAAACACAAAAGGCTGCTGATCAGGACCGGTCTGTCCCGGAGTCCCCCCAGAATTCCTGAATTGAATGATTGAGCCTGGGCAGCTTTCAATGACGGCGACGTTGCCGGGGATTTCGGCTGCCATCGCCTTACCAATGTCGAGCGCAGTGGAAGCGGTGTCGGCGCGCTCGTCGATCGTGCTCAACACGACCTGGCGTGCGGGTCGTGGCCATCCCGGGAAGAAAACGTGGCGCACCAGGTTTCGGAGTTGCTCTCGCTGAAAGCCTTCCGCAGTGGATGGTTCGGCGCTTTGCGGACGAAGTCGAGTCTCAGTCTCGACAAATTCGGGCACCGCCAGCAGGTTGTCGAGAACATCGAGGTGGGTGCTCATGGCTGCACCCCAGAACGTGCGGGAAGAGACGCCAGCACGGGGACATCCAGGTAAGCGATGATCTCGTCTGGAGTGCGAAATGCCGGGCTCGTGTAGTCCACTGCAAATGCGATGGCAGTGCTGGATGCCCCGGCTGCGATCAACCCGATGCACAGGAAAAACGCCAGCGAGTGCGTGGGCAGCGCCGGAACATTCGGGGGCTGCGCGATGATCACGTTCAGGATCCCGCCGGAATCCATCGCGTCGCCGATGCGCGACTCTTCCCTTTTGTGCGCGTAGAGCAGGTAGGTCTGCTCGGCGCTTCGCAGATTCCGCAACAGCGAATCCTGCGTGATGGAGCGGTCTCCGAGGCGCTGAGCCGATTGCTGATACTGCGCCAGCACAGAAGCGGTGGCGGCCGCGCGTGCCTGAAGGGCGCTGAGATCCACCTGAGCTTTCACCAGTTCGGCGCGAGTCCACTCATACGCGGGGTCCTGGTCGGTGGTCTCATCGCGAACCGGCGTGAGCTGTTCGGCAGTGATCGCCTGTTGCGTCTCGGTAATCTGCTGGTCCACTTCCTGGACCAGGCGATACGAAGGCAGAAACTTGGTGAGCAGTTCGGTCCGTTTCAAGTGCAATTCCAGCAGGCGCGACTTGAGCTTCTCGAGCAGTTGAGGATTGTCCGCCACGCGTACCTGGGTGGTGAGACGGCGGGGGAGCGTGTGGAGCTTCGCCTGCAAATCCTGCACGCGCTGGGCAGTTTCGCGGATCTGAATGGCGGTTTGGCCGGACGCCGCCTGCAGTTCTGCCAGCTTCTGTAAAGCCGTGTCACGTTCGAAGGCGGCTGCCACCACCGCGTTGCGGTGTGCGAAGTCCATCAGTGCGAGTTCGGACTGCTCCAGGGCGATACGGGCTTGGTCCGCTTGTTGGCCGAAAAAGTTGGACTCTCCCGACGGCCGCTGCACCTGCTGATGGCGTTCGATAAAGGCATTGCAGAGAGCGCGCAGAATCCCGGCCGCCTGCGCCGAATTCGAGGAAGTGTACTGAACCGTGATGAGATTGGTCTTGCGCAGGCCGGTGACTTTCAGATTCCCGGCAAGCCGCCGGACAGCCCGCTCTTCGCGCTCTGCCCGGCTGCCGAATTTCCACGGCGATGAGGTTGCCGGCGCGAGATTCGTAGCCTGCACCACAGCCCGGAGAAGAGTGTTATCGCGCAGCAATTCCACTTCAGAGTTCAGCTCTTCTTCGCTGATGTCGCGGTGCTCGAAAGCCAGGTTGACGGGAGCCGGGCTGGCTAGCGGATCAATGCGGCGGCGATGCACCAGGACCTTCATCTCGGCGGTGTAGGAGGGCGCGAACAGGCCATAGAGCAGGACGAGAAAAAAGACTGCCGCAAAAGAAATCAGAAACAGGTTACGTTGCCGGAACAGGATGGCAACCAGGTCACGAAGCGTGGGGGAAGCCGCCGCCTGCGACCGAGGCACGAGACTGATTTCTTCCGACATCTGCGCCCACCGGACACACCGCTATCGCGGCAGCAGGAATTGCGCCTGCCGCGTGCACCACATGGATGGCTAGAATTGCGTCGGGTTCAGATACAGGCTGAGACTCGAACCCGGCAGAAATTTGCGCCATTTGGAAATCGCATTCTGGGGAACAAACACCAGGTCGCCCGGCTTGAGGTGAATGTCTTCGTTCAGGCTTCGCACGCTCATCATCCGCTTAACGTCAACCACACGCGTCTCTACCTTTTGGTCGGACATTCGCCGAAACAGGACGACCTGGGAATGCTTGGCCTGAAGGTTGAAGCCTCCCGCCATAGCAACCGCTTCAGTCACGGTTGTGTCACCGCGCAAGTCGTACTTGCCGGGCCGCGTCACTTCTCCGGCAGCAATGAAGTACGGCTTATCAAACTGCTTGAGAACAAGCGTCACCTGAGGATCGTTCAACAGGGACGAATACGCGATTCGAATCAAGTCACGCAAATGGGGGAGGTTTGCTCCTTCTGCGTACAGCGCCCCAACGTCTCGGAGAACGATAAAGCCGTCCGGCTGCACCGTGACGGTCTGGTTATATTCGGGGGAAAAGGTGAAAGTCAGTTCCAGAATGTCGCTGGTGGTCACCCGGTAGAGCGGGCGGCGTTCCCCCGTCAGGGCTGGACTCCATACGCCGCCCGCTGTTCCGGATTCCGTGGTTTCCATCGTCCCAGCGTTCCCTATGGCTACCCTTGGCCGTTCTGTCTGGGCGACGGTCACCACCCACGCCTGTTGCAGCGCGCAACAGGCAAGAGCGAGGATCGTGAATGAAACTCCGCGTTTCATCGGACCTGCAATTCGGTGCGGCCGCTTCGGGACCACATCTGAATTTCGCGATCTTGCTGCGGAAACAGGTGCAAACCTAAAGCAACGCGCCGCACCCGGCAAGACATACAAAGTGCTACCTACAAAAGTGGACGGCATCTCCGGCAACGAGCCGGAATGCGGCGATTGCAAAAGCGCCAGAACCCGCGCCAGTCGCGGCAACGCGGCCGGTGCGCCACAGACTTTCTGGGGAGTTCACTGAGAAAGTACGCCCAACTTCTGTCCTGTCTACTTTCGTGGGCTTGCGCAAGGATTTCCACAAGCGCTGTGCGAGCATCACTTTTTTGAGTGATGGCTGGCATTTTGAAATTTCCTCTTGCTGCATAGGATCAAACCCAGCTCACCTCCCCCTGAGGGCTCCATGGGAGTGTCTAGTTGCGCGCCATCTCAGACTATCGGTGTCCTGGTCGCTGACTCGAACCGGATGGAGATGCAGTTGCTGGTCAGCGCTTTGCGCCGTCATCCCGAGTATCGCGTGTTTTCCTGCCCCATGCAGGTGGATGCGGTGCTGGAACATGCAGAGAGCGGCGAACTTCACGTCGCACTGCTTGCCAGTCCCGACGTGCGGGAAAACGGCATTGACATGGGCATCATCCGCCGGCTTCACCTCAGCCACCCGGAGATCGCCAAAGTGGTGCTGACCGACGCCGAAGATCAGCAGGCGGTGACCAACGCGTTTCGTTCCGGGGCGCGGGGCATTTTTTCTTTTTCGGAAAGTCATTTCCGGACCTTGTGCAAGTGCATCAATTGTGTTCACCGCGGCCAAACCTGGGCAAACTCGACCCAGCTGCAATACCTGCTGGACATGGTGACCCAAGTGCCCGCCTTGCGAGTGCTGGGCGCAGGAGGTCGCCGGTTGCTGACCGCGCGCGAGGAGCAGGTGGTCGCGTTGGTGGCCGACGGATTGAGCAATCGGGAAATCGCCGGTGAACTCAATCTCAGCGAACACACGATCAAGAAATACATCTTTCGCATTTTCGATAAACTTGGACTTTCAAACCGGGTCGAGCTTGTGCTCTATGCCATGAATAACAGCGGTCACCGCGATGCCGAGTGGATGGCGGGAGTGCATCCGAGTCAGAGGGTTTAGAGTTCAAGGTCGCAGCAGTGACGGCCAACATTGTCTGGAAAAAGTTTCGGCCGCGATCCTCATTTCTGGAATCGCGGCCGCAATTCTTTTCTTTCTCCGGCGAGCCCGGCATTGGGTTACCTACGACAGGAAGAATTCTTTAGCCAACGCGGCCCAATCCTGGTCTGGCATGTGGGCGGTGAGATCGTCCATGGCCACGCCGCCATCCTGCGCCAGTGCGCCTAACATCATGGGCATCTTCTTCTGTAAACGGCCGGCAGACTCCTCGGTCCACCAGCGAGCCAGCGCTCCGCCCAACAGGTTGCGGAAGTTCGTTTTTGCATCCGGGGACTGCACGGTCAGCAACCAACCTTCGCCGTAGGGGTCCTTATGCGCGAGCTCGGGGTTGCGGACCAGAGCATCGTTGATGTCGGCGACGCTGCCTTCGATGGGGGAAACCATGTCAACCGCGGTTCCGTCGCGATGGATGGTGCAGACCTTCTGACCTTGGCGGATCCACTGGCCGCGTTGCGGCAGAGTAATGTTCTCCAGCTTGCCAATGAGCTTGGAGGCAAAATCGTCCATGCCGATGCGGACCAGGCTGGGGCTTTCGCTGAGCGCCCAGGTGTGTCCCGGGTGATAGCGGAGGTTTTCGGGGACATGAAATCCACCGACCAGGCTGGGCGCCAGCTTCGCCGGAGCGTCGTGCTTTGCCACTTGCATCGCAGGCTGCAAAACTCGGTTTCTGCTGTAGAAATGATCGATCAACAAGAACGTGATGAAAGTCAGAAGAACCAGGATTACCGTCATAAGGCACCTCGCCGGAGGCCTTTTTTTTCGGGCCACTCGGCTGTAGTAAAGGCAATCCTGGTGCCGTAGCGTCGCAAGACTGCGGATTTCCTGATCGGCGTGGGAATGTGGTTGGAAAGGAAGGAGATGAAGCACCGGTAAAGTTCTTAGCGGCGAGTCTCAGCGAAGATCTGCAACGCTTGATGGAGGAAGATCGCAACACTGCGCTGTGCGCGTTTTCAATGGTTTGCGGCTTGAGTGGACACGATCTCTTTCAGTAGCAAGCAGTTAACGCTGCCGCCGCCCTAAGATGCAAGACGCAACAGTGAATGAGATGATTCGCAACGCTCGACGGCGGCCGAATCAGCGGATTTCTCGCAAACTTCGTAGTTTGAAATCTCCAGCTCTCGACCATGCTTCTCACTCATGCACTGCAACTTCGCTAGGGATACGATGTGGGTAGTCTCTACCGACCATACCTTACAAATTCTTGACAAATCGCACTCACCCTCATAGAGTTCGATCAATTGCCCCAATCCCAAACAGGTTCTGATAGGTGCCACGTATGAAGAATGTGTACGAGGTTCTTCGGCAAAAGGAACTCGAACTGGCTCGTCTGGAAAAAGAGGTGGAAGCGCTGCGAGTAGCCGCTCCTCTCCTATCGGATGACAAGGAAGCGGTTGCCGAGTCGGCAAGTAACAAACCAACCCTGACTGCAAGTTCGGGATCGCAGCAGCCAATCCGGATTCCACAACCTGCAATCACGACCCCTCCCCAGACCGCGCGGGCCGCGGGATGGGAAGACACCGCGAAGCGCTGGCCGTAGTCTCTCGCGCCCTCCCCCGAGAGATCCTGAATCTGTGCCCCTTGGCCGTCCTGCCAGGTGCCGCCATCGGTACCTTTTCTGGTAGTGGATTTCTCCGGAACGGTGCTATACTCCGCTCAATTCACCTCACATGCGCCATATTCGCCCGGTCTAAGAATTGAGGCCGCAGGGATTGTGTCTCTATAAACAGGAACTTAGTGGATGAGCGCAGCAGTGGGTACTTCTGCTTCCAACCGCCGTACCCGGCGCAATCACCGGTATAGCCTAGCTGTGCCGATCGACGTCACGGTACTGCGATCGGGGGTGCCTGACAGCATCCCCGGACGCGCAGTCAACGTGTGTGAAAGTGGGTTGGGCGCCGTGGTAGCTGGCGAACTCCACTCCGGCGACTCGGTTGGCGTTGAGTTCCGATTGCCTTCGACGGCTTCGCCGTTTCAGGCAAAGGCGATCGTGCGCTATGAGGCGCGGCTGCAGTGCGGCCTGGAATTCCAGGGCCTGAGTGCGCAACAACGGGACGCCATCCGTTATTGGGCGCTGCGCACCGATGATCAGGCTCACGGCGAGCACACTCTTCCGGAGCATTCCGCATCCGCACCAGCGAAAGTTTCCCGGCGCAAAATGGCAAGCCCGTCGCGGCGGGTGCTTTGGATGGCTTTGGCGGCGTTCAGCCTGGTCTGCGGCCTGGGATTGTGGCAGTGGTACAGCGCCTGGAATGACCTGGAGGCCGCGGTTCCCGGGAAACAATATCTTGCAGGAAAAGAAATTCCGAAAGTTCCCGCCTCCCAAATGGAGCAACTCGTCACCCACAGAGTGGACCCGGTTTACCCTGATGCCGCGCGGCAATCGAAATTGCAGGGGGTGGTATTGATTGACATGCTGGTCGGCCCCGATGGAACGGTGCTAGACCTGCATCCGGTGAGCGGGCCAGCGGAACTGACGGCGGCGGCTGCAGACGCGGTGCGATGGTGGAGGTTCCAACCCTACCGGGTGAATGGGCAGGCCGTCGCGGTCGAGACTACGGTGGCCGTAGATTTCCATCCCTGAAATTCTCGAGGCCTCTCCGCTGAACAGTCATGTTCTTTGAGCGGGCCACAGTCATCCAGATTGTTGGCGCAATTTGTACCTCTGCAACTTCCCGGTCGCCGTTTTGGGCAAGTCGTCGAAGAATTCCACCCAGCGCGGGCGCTTGTACACGGGCAGGCGGCTGACTACGAATTCCTGCAACTCGCGTGCGAGTTCCGGTGTCCCGGCTTGCCCGTTCTTCAGAACCACGCAGGCCAGCGGCTTGAGCAACTGGTCCTGATCTTCGCGTCCGACGACCGCGGCCTCCTGCACTGCGGGATGTTCGATGAGCAGGCTTTCAATCTCCACCGGGCTGACCCAGACGCCGCTGCACTTGAGCATGTCGTCGGAGCGCCCGGCATACCAGAAGTACCCGTCTTCATCCGTGAAGTATTTGTCGCCGGTGCGGATCCACTGCCCCACGATGGTGTCTTTGGATTTTTCGTGCTGGTTCCAGTAATGCGAGCAAGTGGAGTCGGCCTTCACCAACAGGTTGCCGATCTCTCCGGTGGCGACTTGTTCCTCGTGTTCGTTAACAATCTTCGCTTCGTAGCCAGGGATGATCTGTCCGCTGGATCCCGGCCGCGCGGCCCCTGGACGATTGGCAATGAACATGTGCAGCACTTCCGTGGAGCCAATGGCGTCCAGAATTTCCACTCCAAAGCGCTGCTTGAAACGCTGGAAAATTGCCGCCGGCAACGATTCGCCCGCCGATATCGCGTGCCGCACTGAGGCTAAGTCGAAATCCGCTCCTTCGCGGCGATAACTGAGAAGAGACGCATAGTTCGATGGCACGGAGAAGAAAAGAGTCGGCCGATGCCGCTCGACGGTGGCAAAAACATCTCGCGGGTGAGGTTTGCCGGGCAGGAGAATGCTGGTCGCTCCTACCGCGAGCGGGAAATACAAGCCGTTTCCGAGACCATAGGCAAAGAACAGCTTGGCGACGCTGAAACAGCGATCCTGCTCGGTCATGCCGAGAATGCCCTTTGCGTATCGCTCGGCGGCGACAACCATGTCGTGCTGCAGGTGAACACAGGCCTTCGGGGATCCGGTAGAGCCCGACGAAAACAACCAGAACGCCGCATCATCTTTACTGGTGGGTTCGGGATCGAGTTCGGGTGAACTTTCGCTCATGAGTAGATCGAAGGGCAATGTTCCGTGGACTGGCTCTCCAACCACGATCACATGTTCCAGGTAGCGGAGGCGGGTTCGGGAAATCTCCGCAATCAGCGGATACAGAGGCCCGCTCACGACGGCGACGCGAGCGCGCGCCGTGTTGAGCATGAATTCATAGTCGGAGGATTTGAGCAGGGTATTGACCGGGACCGCGACGGCTCCAATCTTGATCGCGCCAAAGAAACTGATGGCGAACTCCGGGGTATCGAGCAAGAGCAGCAGGACGCGTTCCTCCACCCGCAGGCCAAGCCTGCGCAATGCGTTGCCGAAGCGATTCACAGCCGCGTGCAGGTCGCCGTAGGTGAGAGATTGGTCACCCCATTCGATTGCAACCTTTTCTGCGCGAGAGAGTTCGAGATGGCGATCAATAAAATGAGCCGCGGCATTGAATGAATCCGGCAAGATGATGGGAGAGCCTGGGTTTTCCCGGCTCGCGACGGTACCACTACCCGGGCTCATTTTGCGGAGATGCGTTGCTTGCGAACCGCATGAAGAATAATGGCGCCGCTTACCCCGAATACGCCGACTGCGGCCAAAGCCAGGATCTGGGCCAACTCCGATTGCAAGTGCAGCATGTCGGCAAAGGCCGCGCCCAGAGCCAGGATAATTCCTGCAATGCTGAGCCAGGTAGGAGGATGGATGCCGTCAGAGGAGCGGTCGCGAACCCGCAGTTGCAGCAGCACTGCTGCCAGTCCGATCGCAGCCACCACAACCAGGGCGAGCGGGCTGAAAAATGCCACGCGGTTGGTATAGATCACGACCAGGGCAAGAGCGCAGCACAACAGGCCAGAGCCAATCACTGTCCAGCGGCGGGAGAATGGCGAGGAGTCTGTCATCGAGTTAGTACAGAGGCCAAATCTTACCTTTTTTCCGCGATTCCGCAAATATCAAGGGCCACGACCTGTTCAGGCGGCGCGGCTAGGCCGGGGGAGTGGAGGGCAGGGAACGATTGGACCCGGAGGAGAGAAGTTGATCGATAATCTGCAGCAACTCGGTGGGTTCGATCTCCGCCTTTACGAGCCAGACGTCTGCTTTTCCAAGGGCCTCATCCGGCAAAGGGCGAAACGCGGAAAAGATAATCACCGGAATCGAGGGATGCAGGCGTTTCATCTCAGAGGCGACTGCTGTTCCTTTGAGATCGCCCATCCAGTAATCAATGATGACGGCATCCACGGTTTCTGACCGGAACACCCGCAGACCTTCTTTCCCGGAGTGAGCGGTGAGCACGCGGTGACCCGCGGTTTCGAGCAGCATCTTGCGCAGCATGAGCTGCTCTTTCTCATCGTCAATGATCAGGACAGTCGCGGTACGATCCATTTTGGTATTATTCTAGCCCCGAGTTCGACTTTCCGTGGAACCACCACATCGCACTCACGATGTCCCGCTCCGACGGTTCTTGCCTTTTACGGGCGGCGCAGTGATTGTAACTCAGATAGGAATTTCTGGAATTCCGGGGTAGCACGCAGACTTTGCAAGTTGCGATCGCTTTCGAAGACCTCGCGATTGTTGAGGCCGAGTTTCACGGTTTGACGCAGGCGGGAGATGGCCTGCTTGCGATTGCCTCGCGCAGCGCTGGTTTCGGCCAGCAACAGCACTGGCCAGATGTCATCCGGTGAGACATCGGAAACGATCTGAAAATAGAATTCCGCGAGATCGAAATACTTCATCTCGAACTGCGCCTGGCCGCCTTCAATGCAACTGGCCCGGACGGAGTGGAAGGCGCGCAGCAATGGCAGCTTTTTCTCGCTGGAGTTCTCGTGAGCGCCGTTCGTCTTGAGTTGGAGCATTTTATGGATAATTTCTTGCCGCAGCCGGATCCGGTCCTCGAGCGAAGCGGACTCCAGTTCACCCAACATGGTCAGCAGGTCCGACGACAAGGCCTGCTGCGCGGCAATGGCCTCGTCCTCTTTCTTGCGCGCCTGCTTCAGCGCCGGCGACGCTTGCAGCTTTTCCAGGCGTGCGCGGTAGGCGGCTATGTCCTTCAGGCCGTCGAAGTCGGAGACCAGGGACCGCAAAGCGCTCAATTCAGACAGATCGTCTCGGCGCATTACCGCATCCTCTGCGTCGGCGTGCACCTTCCCAAATTGTGCGGCGATGAATGACGGGTTTGGAGCCATGGCCCCGGACTGCATCGATTTCAGCTGGATCCAGGCCACTGCATCTTCGACAACGGCGATGGGCGCCCATTGATGCGGCCCAGGAAACACCACGCTGCGGTAGGCCAGGCCCAGGCTTTCTCTCTCACGCCGGACCTCCATCACCTCGGCCCAGTTGAAGTCCTCCTCTCCCACCGCGAGAAAGTAGAGAGGCGAGGTTTTCTGGGACGGCTTCTCCCCAAGCGGGTAGCCGGCGCCTTGCGCGATTACGCCGGCAATCCGGCATGGGCCGCAGCGTAGAGCGATCATTCCCGCCATGCGAGCTCCGCCTGAAAATCCCATGGTGTAAGTCCGTTGCGGATCGAGCGCGAGGCGCAAGTGAGTGTCGTCCCAGATGGCGGATGCAGACTTGGATGATTCCTGCAATGAAAAATTTCTGGAGTTGTTCGATCCCGCGAGGATGAATCCGTATTTCTCAGCAGCGTCTTTGTATAGTCGAAGCGGAACTACGCCGCGCGCTAAAGGGTCGAAGGCGTAGATGATCGGCCAGGTACGGGCAGGGGTATAGCCAGCCGGAAGGTACAACGCATAACTCTGATTCGCATCCTGGATAGTGGAGACACTCTCGATGATCTGCCCCCTGGCCAGGGAAGGGCTGGTCTGCCCAGAACTTCCGACCGCAAGCAGGCAGAAAAGGATAGGCAGAATGCGGACCATGCTGAGACTGCATGATACGCGGCGGTTGGCCCTAGGTCTCAGCGGGGGTCCGTAATGGCCTTGGGCGGGGACGAATCAACCGATGAGAGAGACAGAACGATAGCGCCCTGATTTAGCTGTGGACATTCACGGCAGGGCGGTGGGTGCAGCGCGATCACTTGCTGGATTTGTGTTCCACAATCTTCGACTTCATTTCTTTTCCATCCAGGGTGCGGATCAAAAGCTTATTTCCGGAAATGCGCGCCGGGATGATATCGCCGGAGTTGAAGTCGGAGATCTTGAGATGATTGTTGACTGGGAAAATTGCGCTGTACTGCTCGCGGTCCAATTCCACCGTCAGATAGCAGCGGTAAGCGATGGCGGGAACATCGGTGGAAGGCGGTCCGCTGGGGCTGGTGCTGTAGACGGTGGCGGCTCCCACCTGGGTGGCATCGCGGAGTTCCACAACCTTGGCGTCTTTGTAATCCGCTGCCCAGGCGACAGTAGATAGAACACAAACCAGAACCAGTCTTCTCACAGGGAAAATATAACGAGAAACTTTCTCCGCGTGCACTGGTTTTTTACGAAAACTTTACAGCCAGGCACTGCTGACAAAAAGTGGCATGATGATGCCAACTAGCCCAACAAGTTCCCACTCGTGCATTGAAGTGCATTTTTTTTCTCTCTGCCCGGCAGGTAAATGCTTGCGCTGGAATCCCGAAGTTGGCGCGGGAAGTGCAGTGCAAAGATGTTCACCTTGCTCTCCGGCGAAGGTTACGGAAGTAATCCTCTGCTGCAAGTTCCCCCGCGTAGAGTGCAACTCGCCTGGACAAGGTGCAAAGGGAAAAGAGGAGTCTCTGGGGGCGCGTATGGGATGCAGACGTCAGAACCGCATAGCATCAACGTTGAACGTGAGTTTGTGTGGAACCGATGCCAATGGGCGTGCGTTCATTGAACGGGTTCGCACGGCCAATATCTCGCGGGACGGCGCCTTTGTCGAAGGCGTCAAGAGCGAGTTGAAGCCGGGCGACATCGTGGTTCTGCGCTGCGAGGACAACACGGGAAGGTTCCGCGTGGTCTGGAACCAACCTGCGGGCAAGGATGGGAAGAGAATAGGCCTGTCACGAATGGTGACTGCCACCTACCACGATGACTCGGCCGGCGTCCTCGAAGAGCCCGACACCTTCAAGCGGCCTCGCGTGCGGGCCCGGCGCAAGACCCAGCGATACGACTGCGAAGTTGCCGCTGAATTGCACATCAAGAACGTGAAGATTCCGATGTGGGTCACCACCATGAACCTGGGGGAAGGCGGGTGCGGAGTGCAGACCGTGGTTTCGGTACCCGAGAACACCGAAGTGAACGCGGCGTTCTGGTTGGACGAGAACAAGATCTGGGTCCAGGGTGTGGTGGTCAGCAGTTTGTACGGTCTTGGAACCGGGATCCGCTTCACGGGATTGTCGCGCGCCGCAAGAGAGCAGTTGCAGGAGTTTCTCAAGCTTAGAGGGAGTGTGCCCGCGGACCGCCGCCAGGCCATCGAAACATCAGCTGAGCAGAGCTACAAGGGGGAAGATGACGATATCCTGGAACTGATCCTGCCGGGCAGTCCGTTGTATCGTTAGACGATAGGATCAGCAACAACCGCGTTTGAACTTCAGACATAACACCGTCCTGTGAAAAAAGCGCGTAATCGAAAGATTACGCGCAATCCTGTATTGCCTCTCCCGCTCCAGTGTGTTTGAATAGCTGCCCATTGGGGCGTCCCTGAAATCCCGCAACCCGCGCGGCTTTTGGGCGATTCCATTCTGCCCTGCAACCGTTTACTCGAATCGTGCCGTCACGCTGCATGCCTGACTGGCTGCGTGCGCCGCGATGTTACCCGCAAATACAGGAGACCCATGTCCGGTTCGATTTTCGCTCGCGTCAGAATGATTGCATTCCTCGGATTCTTACTCAGCCCACTTGCTCTAACCAGTGCATCCCAAGCCAAGGCCGCCGCCACCAATCCCATCACCTCCAACAAGCTTCAGCAGATGAGAGATTCGGCGCTGCCACTTCCCAACCCGCGGCTCGCCCCGAAGTTCGGCAAGGTGGCAGTGGATACAGGAAACTCCCAATCCCCAGCGCCCACCTTCAGGACCCAACCGCTCGCCAACCCAACCACCGTACTCAATTACCGCGGTTTCACCGCCGCGCCATATGTGAGCGCTTCTCCCAGCGGAGATCCCAGCCAGGTCTTTACCTCGGTCTCAGCCGATTTCGACAGGAAGAATGGCCCGGATGTCGCAACCGTCGAATTCAATGGCACGCTGAATATTCTTTTTAATAACGGAAAGGGAAACCCCACTTCCAGCTACTCCAATCACTCGGCAGGAACCTTGCAGCCCGGCATTGCATACATCCGCCAGGCAGACCTTAACGGGGACGGCTACGCCGATGTGGTCGCCATGGACGCAACCAACAGCGCGTTCCTGGTTTTCCTGAACAAGAAGGACGGCACTTTCAGCGACGCCGTGAGTACCGCCGTCACGCCATCGAGCGGCGCGCTATTCCAGAATGGCGGAGGGATGATCGTCGGCGACGTGAACGGCGACGGCAAGATGGACGTGATCACCGTCGCCAATCTGCAGACCGGCACGTTCCCAACATATTCCACGGTGTTTTCGCAGCAGACGTTCCTGGGAAATGGGGATGGGACCTTTCAGGCGCCCACTACCGTTGACACCACCCTGCAGGGCTTCCTCTACGTGCAGTTCGGAGATGGATTGGCGCTGGCGGACCTGAACGGCGATTCCAAACTTGACCTGGTGCTTGAGGTGGCGCAACTGGATCGCATCATTTCCACCACCATCGAGGAGCAGATTGGCGATGGCAAGGGCGGCTTCCAGTCCGTCAAGAAGACCGGGGCCTCGGTGGCGGTGGACGGCCCCCCGCAATCCACGTTACAGGTCCTCGACCTGAACGGGGACGGATTTCAGGACGCGGTCTTTGTCACTCGCGATGGCAGCATCTATGTGGCGTTGGGTAAAGGCGATGGTTCACTGCTGAATCCGGCCGCGCCGGTGCTGGCGAACCTGCTGGGAGCGAGCCTGCTAGGCTTGGCCGATTTTGACAAGGATGGCAAGCAGGATCTGCTCGTGTTTGGATATGGCCAGGTCGGCATCTTTGCCGGAAAAGGCGACGGCACATTTTCTCCCACCGCATTGGGCCAGTATTCGGGAAGCCTGGGAGGCGATCAGCAACCAGCGCCCGCCGACTACAACGGCGATGGCAACCTGGATTTCGTCTGGGTTGAATCCGTCTACAACAAGGCCTCCTTCTATTTCAATCGCGGGGATGGAACTTTCGCGGGCAGCAATGCGATCCGTCCCGCCAACGCTTCGTCGCAAATCCCGAACTCGACGGAATGGGCCACCAACAGCCTCGTCGCCGAGGTTGGCGATTTCAATGGGGACGGCAAGACCGACGTCCTCTCTTACGACTTCACAAATGCTGCAGCCAGCGGCTTCGCCGACATTGATTTTGGCATCAGCGATGGTCAGGGCAACTTCAACTTCACGGTGGCAATGCCGGGCACGCAGGTGGGAACCAACCAGATCGTTTCGATCGTAACCCCGTCGGTTGATTTCAATGGCGACGGCCTGTCCGACGTGATTTTCGTGACCCAGAACGGGCTCATTACCGCGCTGGCCAACTCGGACGGAACACTACAGACTCCGGTTCCCATTACCTTTCCCGTGCCTGTGGGGTGCGCTCCCATCAATTACCTCGACGCTGCCGACGTCAACAATGATGGCCACGTAGACATGGTCGCCGGGTACGCGCAGAATCCGAATTGCCAGGGGAGCGCGAACACTCCGACAGGCATCTTCGTTTTCCTCGGAGACGGAACCGGCCACTTCAACGTGACCTTCACGCAGTTCGGCGGGGCGCTTTATTTCTCAAAACTCGTGGATTTCAACGGGGATGGGAAACTCGATGTTGCGATCGCCGACCTGAATGGTGTCGGAGGGCAATATAACTTCTACGTGATTCCCGGCAACGGCGATGGCACGTTCAATACGGCCTCCGCCAAAACCGTAGTCACGCAGGAGATTGTGAGCGGCATCGTTAACGGCGATTTCAATAACGATGGCAAGCAGGACCTGACGCTGCTGTCTGCAGGGCATTTTGATTCGAACGGCAATCCGATTCCCGGGACCCAGGGTGCGTTGCTGCTGCCGGGCAATGGCGATTTCACCTTCGGAAATTCAACTCTGGTGGCGAAGGGAATCTACGCGCTTACCGGCGCTTATGGAGATTTCAATGGCGATGGCAACCTCGACTTGGCCATCAGCCAATACGCTTCGTACCAAAACCCGGTGACAAACTTCGGGCTGATCATTTTGCCGGGGCAGGGCCAAGGCAAGTTTGGCGCCGCCTCGAATTACCTGCTGCCGCAATTCTCCGGCGTGGGCAATGCTTCGACCTTCCTCGGTGATTTCAATGCCGACGGAATTCCAGACCTGGTAGTCGGAGGCGGAGGAGCAAGCGCGCTGTTCCTGAACCGCGCCGGACACTAAGACTACTTGAGGCGGCCTTGGTGTGGAGACGGGCGTCCTCGCCCGTCTCCGAAGCCGCCGCCAGGCTGCCGTACATGCGGCGAGAGGTCGAGGTTCGCTCGGCTGTACATGCCAGGACGGCGGTCTACATGTTTTTCTTCTCAATAACTTAACCTTGTGACCGCCGTCACATTTCCGTGTGCTAAGGGTCACGGCTGGAATCACCCCACGGGCCGACACTGGCTGCAGAGGAAATGCAGGAGGTGCGGTCATGATGCTAGCCTACCGGCTCGTGCGCCTGATTGAGACTCACTCCGAGGCCCTGGCCGCGGGACTGCTTCATCGGGTGCAGGATTCCGAGTTCACCCGCGCCTACCAGAACGTTCCTCCGGATGAATTGAAGCAACGGGTTTCCGAGGTCTACCGCCACCTGGGGGATTGGCTGCTGGGAAAGAGCGCATTCGACATCGAGGCCCGTTACGTGGAAATCGGCGCCCGGCGCGCGCGCCAGCATGTGCCCTCCAGCCAGGTCACGATGACCATCCTGCTGACCAAGGAAAACCTTTGGGAATATCTGAAGCAGGAATCCGTGCTCGAACGTCCCGCCGAAGTGTTCGGGGAACTGGAACTCCTGCAACTGCTGGAGCAGTTTTTTGATCGCGCGATCTATTACGCGGCAGTCGGGTACGAGCGTGCAACCGCGGAGGCCCCGGTTGCACCCGCCGTCGCAGCAAGCCATAAGTCGAAAGGGTAAGCAGATGTCGTGGGAAACGGAATACAAGAAGAAACTCAGAACACCGGAAGAAGCGCTGCGCTGTGTGCAGTCAGGAATGCGGGTTTACATCCAGCCGGGCTGTGCGGAACCAGAAACCCTGGTCGAGGCGCTGATGAAGCGGGCCCCCTTCGTGCGCGACGTCGAGATCGTCCACATGATGACAATGGGTGCGGCCCCCTACGTCGCCCCCGAGATGGCGGAACATTTCCGGCACAATGCGGTTTTCATCGGCGCCAACGTTCGCGATGCCATCAATGACGGCCGCGCCGATTACACCCCGGTGTATCTCAGTGAGATTGAAGAGCTGTTTGAAAGCGCGATGCCGCTGGACGTTGCCTTGATCGAAGTTTCCCCTCCCGATGCGCACGGATTCTGCAGTTTCGGGGTCGGAGTAGATACCACCCTGACCGCCGCCCGTCTCTCGCATTTTGTAGTTGCACAGGTCAACGACCAGATGCCGCGCACTTACGGCGACAGCTTCATTCATGTGTCCGATATTGATGCGGTCGTGGAATCTTCCCGGCCGCTGTGCGCTTTGAAGAAGCCGGAGATTACCGACCTTCACGTCGCGATCGCCCGCAACGTGGCCGGCCTGATCGAAGACGGCGCAGTATTGCAGACCGGGATTGGCGGAATTCCGGATGCGGTGCTGCCCTTCCTGTCGGACCGCAAGGACCTGGGAGTTCACAGCGAACTCGTTTCCGACGGCGTGATTCCCCTGATCGAAGCGGGAGTGATCACCGGGGCGCGCAAGAACTTCAAACCCCGCAAAGTGATCCTGGGATTCGCGCTCGGGACCAAGCGCCTGTTCGATTTCGTGGACGATAATCCGATTTTCGAGTTTCATCCCACTTCCTACACCAACGATCCAGCGCTGATTGCGCGTAATGACAACATGGTGGCGATCAACTCCGCACTTCAGATTGACCTGACCGGGCAGGTGTGTTCGGACTCGATCGGCAACCAGTTCTACAGCGGCATCGGCGGGCAGGTGGATTTCCTGCGCGGCGCTTCGCGCTCCAAGGGAGGCAAGCCGATCATCGCCATTTCATCCACCGCCAAAGACGGGGCCATCCCCCGCATCGTCCCCATGCTGAGTCCAGGCGCCGGGGTGGTGACGTCACGAGGCCTGATCCGCTACGTAGTGACCGAATACGGGGTGGCCTACCTGCACGGCAAGTCGATTCGCGAGCGGGCCAAGGCGCTGATTGATATTTCGCACCCCAAGTTCCGCGATCAGCTTTACGAGTATTGCGAAAAAACCAAGTGGCTGCAGCGTCCGGTAGGTACACAAGCTCACGCAGCGAGGTGATTATGACGGGGCAAGCGCGCGGTAAGGTGACCATCGATCAAAACGAATGCAAGGGGTGCGGGCTTTGCGTCGAGTCTTGTCCGCCCCGGTGCCTGGAGTTATTGCCGGGATTGAATTCATACGGCGTGCATCCGGCGCACTATGTGGGGCATGACTGCACCGGGTGCGGCATCTGCTTCTACTGCTGTCCGGAGCCGGGCGCCATCACCGTGTACCGGGCAAAACGCGCGCTCAAGCTGGTGGACAGGAAATCAGAAGGAGAGCAACATGCGCCAGCTCTGTAAAGGAAACGTGGCCGTGGTGAAGGGCGCCATCGTCGCCGGGTGCGTCGCCTACTACGGATATCCGATTACTCCCGCCAGCGAGATCGCCGAATCTGCGGCCCTGTACCTTCCGCAGGTGGGCGGCACTTTCTTGCAGGCGGAAAGCGAAGTCGCCGCCATCAACATGGTGTACGGCGCAGCTGCGGCCGGGGCCCGCGTCATGACCGCTTCCTCTGGCCCCGGCCTCAGCTTAATGCAGGAGGGTATGTCGTACCTGGCGGGCTCGGAGTTGCCCTGCGTCATTGTTGACGTGGTGCGCGGCGGCCCCGGATTGGGCAACATTGCCCCGGAGCAGAGCGACTACTTTGCCATCGTGAAAGGCGGAGGACATGGCAACTATCGCAATCTCGTCCTCGCGCCCGCCTCGGTGCAGGAGATGGCGGACCTCACCATCCTGGCTTTCGAACTGGCGGACAAGTACCGCAATCCCGCGGTGGTGATGGCCGACGGCTTCATCGGGCAGATGATGGAGCCGCTCGATCTGGAGTACCGCGAGGTGGCCGCTCCAGAGAAGCTTTGGGCGGTGAAGGGAACGCCTGAGACTCGCGCCAACCTGATCAGCTCGATTTACCTGGAGCCGGACCAGTTGGAAGAGCACCAGCGCCGCCTGGAAGCGAAATACATCCGCGCGCAGGTGGAAGCGCGCCATGAAACCTACCACACTGATGACGCGGAGATTCTGCTGGTCGGCTACGGCATCGTATCGCGAGTGCTGCGATCCACCGTGCAGACGCTGCGCAAGGCAGGCTGCAAGGCGGGATTATTCCGCCCCATCACGCTTTGGCCCTTTCCTTCGCAAGAGCTGGCGAAAGCGGCAAGGGGAGCGCAAAAGGTGCTGGTAGTCGAGCTGAGCAACGGGCAGATGGTCGAGGATGTGCGCCTGGCGCTGAACGGCAAGGTGCCGGTGGAGTTCTATGGCCGCGTGGGAGGGAACGTTCCTTCCGTCGAAGAACTTCAGCAACAGGTCTCGGAACGCATGTTGGCGTTGGTCTAATAACAGGTGCCGGGTTGACCCGGCCGGACAGCCGCACGCGGCTGTCTCCATACAGGCAAGGCAGGGACAGACTATGGCAGACGAGAGCAAAGCCGCAGTACAGGACCCGGAAGTGAAAACCGAAACTGGCGATGGCTACGACGTTCTTCACTCCAAGTCGGAGCTGTTTTATGACTTGTACGACCGCAAGTCGGAACTGAAGCACCAGACGCATTACTGTCCCGGCTGCGGCCATGGCGTGGCCCACAAGTTGATCGCCGACGCCCTGCAGGAAATGGGGGTGCAGGATAAGACCATCTTTGTAAGCCCGGTCGGCTGTTCTGTCTTCGCCTATTACTATTTCGACGTCGGCAATGTGCAGGTCCCCCACGGAAGAGCGCCGGCCTCGGCTACCGCGATCAAGCGCGCGTGTCCGGACAAGATGGTCATCTCGTACCAGGGCGATGGAGATCTGGCGGCGATCGGCACCGCGGAAATTGTTCACGCGGCAAACCGCGGCGAGAAAATCAGCGTCTTCTTCGTCAATAACGCAATTTACGGCATGACTGGCGGGCAGATGGCGCCCACCACGCTGGTCGGAGAAAAGAGTACGACCTCTCCCTGGGGCAGACGTCCCGCGAACGAAGGATTCCCGTTACACATGTCGGAGATGCTTGCCACCTTGGAAGCTCCGGTCTACATCGAGCGGGTTGCCCTGTGCGACAACAAGAACATCATGAAGGCACGCCGCGCCGTAAAAAAGGCGCTCGAGTTGCAACGCGATGGCGCAGGCTTCACCTTCGTCGAGATACTTTCTCCGTGTCCCACGATCTGGGGCAAGGATCCGGTCGAGGCGCGGCGATGGGTCTATGAAAAAATGGTGCCGGCATTTCCCCTGAATGTGTTTCGCGATCGCAAGCTGGAAGTGCCCGCGGGCGCCGCGCCGCCGCAGCGCTCCGTAGCCGACGTCCTCGAGATCAATCCCGAAGTTGCCGGAACCCGCACCACCGTAAAGCATGCGCACCGGTTCAAGAATTTCAGCGTAAAGATCGCGGGGTTCGGCGGTCAGGGCGTCTTGTTGTTGGGGCAACTGCTGACCGAGATGGGCATGCGGGAAGGCCTGGAAGTGAGCTGGTTGCCTTCCTATGGACCGGAGATGCGCTCGGGCAGCGCGCATTGTCATGTCTGCCTGTCGAAGGAGCGGATTGGATCGCCGCTTATCTCGCATCCGGACGCCCTGGTTGCCATGAATGAAATCTCCCTGCGAAAGTTTGCGCCGCAGGTGAAGAGCGGCGGACTCGTGCTTTATAACCAGGAGTCGCTGCCGGAGGGCTTCCAAGTGCCGGCCGGGGTACGGACGATCTGCATTCCGGCCTCGCAGATGGCCGACACACTGGGATCTACCAAGGTCACCAACATCATCATGATGGGCGCGCTGCTGGAAGAGAGCGAATGCCTGGCGCCCGGGACCGCGATGGGTGTAATTGAAGACAAGGTAAAGAAAGTGGCCCTGCTGGAGACCAATCGTAAAGCGCTGGCTGCAGGCCGTCATTTCATTGACGAGCATGCACACGAAGAGGCCCTCAGTCAGCCGGACGGCTTTGCGGAATAATTCCGCAGCCCGACTCCGGCTTCATCATCGCCAGTAAGGCGGGCGAGCACGCCCGCTTCCACCTCAGCTGCCGTCTGCAGTTCGACTTCGCCTCAGAAATGTCATCGCATCGACACACCAACCCTGAATCGGCATTCAGCTACTCTGCAGCGGGTTCGCTTTCGAACACCTGCCATCCCAAGTCGTGTCCGAATTCGGACAGCAGGATATGTTTCTTTCTTGTGCTGGAATTGTGAATTCAATTTTACAAAAACAATTCTTACTTTTCACTTTTCGCCGCGTCTAATCCAACATAGTTCCTGTGTGGATCCCAAAAGGCAGGATGGCAGGATGGCAGGGTCCGGATTCTGCGGAACTGCACACAGGCTTCTTACGTACCAGTCAGAAGGCCAAGGTGTGAAGTGGCAACGAGGGAGCAGTTGGCCTCGGAGGAGTTATGGAAAACGGCAAGAGCGGCAGTAACGGAGTGGCGGGAAAAACATCTTCCAATGACCCGCATGTCCAGCAGGTGATCCGCGCAGCTCACGATGAACTCCGGCAGTTAATGCGGCAGCGCGCCGAAATCATGAAGCGGATCGGCACGGTCAAGCAGACTATCGTGGGGCTCGCCAACCTGTTTGGCGACGAGATTCTGGATGAAGAATTACTGGAGATGGTGGATCGCAAAAATACCGGGCGTCAGCCGGGATTCACCAAGGCGTGCCGCATGGTGTTGATGGAAGCCGAGCAACCTTTGGGAGCGCGCGAGGTTTGTGAGCAGATCCAGCGACGGCTGCCCCCGGTCCTGCTGCGCCACAAAGATCCGCTGGCTTCAGTGACGACAGTATTGAATCGCCTGGTGGACTATGGCGAGGCCAGGACGGTGATTCGCGAAAATGGCCGGCGTGCGTGGCAGTGGGTGGCGGACCCGGCTGCGGTCCAGCCCCATCGCAATCACGTGCTGAACGAGATGAGCTCAGAGCTCTAGCAGTTCCTTCCACAAGGCTCCCGGACCGGCCCAAAGTTATCAGGTTCGGGAGCCCCTTCCTTTACGCGTTGGCGGGCAGCAGCATTCCTTTTTCCAGGTGACGGGTCACGTGCGCGTAAGAAGCCGCGTGCGGATCGTGCGTCACCATCACCACGGTTTTGTGGAAGTCTTCATTCAGCCGCTTGAGTATTTCCAGGATCTCGGTGGCGGAATGGCTGTCGAGATCTCCGGTAGGCTCGTCAGCAAGGATGAGAGTTGGATCGCTGACGATGGCGCGCGCAATCGCGACACGCTGCTCCTGTCCCCCGGAAAGCTGCTTCGGCAGATGGCTGACGCGTTCTTCAAGGCCGACAAGTTTCAAGGCGGTCATCACGTGATCGCGGCGCTGCTGCGCGTTGAGCTTGGTCAACAGCAGCGGAAGTTCGACGTTCTCGAACGCAGTCAGCACCGGGATGAGGTTAAACGTCTGAAACACGTAGCCGATATGCTCGTTGCGCCAGCGCGCGGATTGGCCGTCGCTGAAGCGGAAGATGTTCTCGCCCAGCACCAGCAACTCGCCGGACGTAGGCCGGTCAATGGCGGCAATCATGTTCAGCAGGGTGGTCTTGCCCGATCCCGATGGGCCCATAAGGGCGAGAAACTCTCCTGCCGCGATCTCGATGGACACCTCTTCCAGCGCCTTCACCTCGAAAGCGTCCCGCTTGAAAACTTTGCTGACATTACGAACCTGCACGACCTTGGCTTGGGTAGCTGTATTTGCAGTAGCAGTGCTCATGACTGTCCTTTGATCTTGATCTTGTCGCCGTCTTTCAAATTCTGTGGGCCCGAGGTGATGACGTCCTCCCCGCCATTGAGACCGGAAACCAGTAAGCCCCCGCTGCGCTGGGACAGGACCTGCACTTCACGCGTGAGGACCTTTCCGTTGAAGGCCAGCAGCACGATTTTCTTTCCCTCGCGGTCGCGCACCGCGGTGGTTGGAACGAACACGCCCTTGGGCTGCGAATCGCCAGCCTTGTTCTCGTTCGCGAGAAATTTGACGGTCGCGTTCATGTCGGGGCGGAGGTACGAGTCCGGATTCAGGATCTGCACCTTCACCTGCACGGTGGCCTTCTGGCGGTCCGCTTCCGGCGAAATCTCCGCGATCTGGCCTTCGTACTTGCGGTCCGGGAAGGCGTCGGTAGTCATCACGCCCTTCTGGTGCGCGCCAAGCTTGCTGAAGTCGTCCTGGGCAATGTCGAGTTCGACCTGGAGATCATCCAGATCGGCCAACGCCACCACTTGCCCCTGCGGTCCGCCGGCAGCGCCGCTGGCAAACTGGGCAGTGACGAGTTCGCCTTTCTCCGCGGTCCGTTCCAGGATCGTTCCCGTGACCGGGGCGCGAATGATAGTGGCATCGAGCAACGATTTCGCGTAGGCCTCCTGGCCCTGGGCTTGCAGCAACGTGCCCTTGGCACGGGCGATCTCCTCGGCGCGCGGCCCGATCTTCGCCAGTTGAAACGATTGGCTCAGCGACTGTACCCGCTGCTGGTCGGCTTCGAACCGGGCGGTGGCATCGTCGAGCGCCTGCTTGGACAGCACCCCCTGGGCGGTCAGTTCTCGAGTGCGATCCAGCATGAGTTTGTCGTTGGCCAGCGTCGCCCGGGCTTCATCGAGGTTGTGTTGCGCCTGCTGAATTTCTTCCGGGCGCGAGCCGTTCTGAAGCTGCAGAAGGTAGGCTTGGGCATTCTCGGTGGCGCCCCGCGCCTGATCGTACTGTGCGCGAAACTCGTCGTCTTCCAGACGAACCAGCACCTGCCCTTCCTTCACCTTGTCGCCCTTCTCCACGCCAATCCACTTGACGCGGCCGGTCACCTTCGAGTTCACGTTGATCTTGTGATGGGCGACGATATAGCCGCTCGCCGAAAGCACCACCCCGCCTACTTCGCTGCTGGGAGCGGCGGCACGAACCGTTTCCACCTCTGGCGCATCGGAAGAGAGCAGCCGGTAGGCCAGCGCGGCGATGCCAAGCACAACGATCACCGCGATTCCGCCCAGGATATAACGGCGCGCCCACAGGGGGGCTTCTCCCTCCCCGCGCTGCCCGCGATCAATGCGAAGGTTCTGAAGATCGTGATGTTTGGTGTCGATCGGCATGCTTGACCTGTTCTACCCTCTCAACGCTCCCAGTATGTCCTGCCGCGACGCATGCCATGCCGGAGCGAAACCGCCCAGCAGACCCATCACCACGGCGAACACGACCGCAGTCATCAACACGCCGGTTGTCAATTGCAGGCTGAACACAACCTCGCTGAACGTGACCTGGTTCGAGGTGCCGGTCGTCATGCCATTGAAGGGAAGCATCAGCACAATTCCGATCAGCGCGCCCAGCAGCGACAGCATCAGCGATTCCAGCACAAACGATGTCAAAATGCTTGGACGGGAGAATCCCAGTACGCGAAGGGTCGCGATCTCGCGGCCCCGGTAAGAGACTGCGGCATACATCGTGTTCATTGCGGCAAAGCAGGAGCCGATCGCCATGATGACGGCCACGATAAATCCCACAAACTTGATAGGTGCGCCCGATTTCGTCTGCGACTCGTAGTACTCGGGCTCGATCAGCCCCGCCAGCTTCAGCCGCTGGTCGTCGGAAACGCGGTTTTTCAACGCAGCCGCGGCCACGGGGTCGGTGGCGCGCATCAGCACCGACGAGTACACCGTGCGTTCGAAATCCGTAGTGAGCTGGTTGATGTCCCCCCAGATCTCGGAATCATGTGCGGTGCCGGACCCGTCAAAAATTCCAACCACGTTCCAGAAGCCGCTCCCGATTTGCATCGTGTCGCCAATGTTGGTCTTCGCAAATCGCTTGTTGATGGACTGGCTGACCACGACTTCATGCTGTCCAGGGTTGAACCAGCGTCCTGACACCAGCTTGATCTTGGGACGCATTTCGATCCCCAGCGGCGTCAGGAAGCGCGTGGTCACGTTCACTTCGCCGGTGCCGTCTCGTCGCGGAAGCACAATCACGAGGATGTCCTCGCCCGACGCCAGGGTCTCGCCTTTCGCGTTCTTGGCGACGCCGGGGAGTTCCTTCAACGTCTGCATGGCGTCGCGCTCGACGCCGCCCGCCGCCAATTCTGAAGTCGAGCCCTTGCGCAGCACCAGGACGTTCAGCGGATCGCCGGTGCTGCCAAACGCGCGATTTAAGCCTGCCAGCAGCGCCATGATGAAGATGGCCGTCGCCACCGTGAGCGCGATACCCAGCGCAGTCATGATGGTGAGACCTTTCCGCAACTTCAAATTGCGAACGTTGTAACTGACGGGTATGGCCATCGCTTCACTCTCTCCGCTATCCGATATGACGCAGACCTTCCACGATATCTACCTGCGATGCATGGTAGGAAGGAACCAGGGCGCTCAGGAACCCAACCAGCGCGGCTACCACCAGCGATACCAGGATCGTGACTGGCGTGACCGCCAACCCGGTCATGAACCCGCCCTGTTTCTGCAGTCCCGCGACCACTCCGAACGCAACCAACGATCCCAGCAAGCCGCCCATGACCGATAGCGAGACCGCTTCGCCCACGAACAATCCCAGAATGCTGCGCCGAGTGAATCCCAGCGTCTTCAGCACCGCCACTTCACGGGTACGCTCACGAATGGACATCGCCATCGTGTTTGCCGAAACCAGCAGGATCGCGAACACAACCGCGAGGCTGATGCTCAACAGGAAGGCTTTCACGTTACCCAGCATTTGCACGAAATCGAGTTGAAACGCCTTCTCCGTCTCAGCCTTGGTGGGCCGTGTGGAATTCCGGAATTCCTCGTCAATCGCCTTGGCCACACGCGGTACATTGTCCGGCGTATCCACCAGGACCGCGAAGATGCCTTCGGCGCCTTTGGCGGGGGCGTACCCCTCATCCAGGTACGTCTTGTTGAAGTACATCGCCTGCGTATTTTGAGGTGCGGTAAACAGTCCGCGAATGGTGAGTTCCAGGTTCAGGGGGAAGATCGTGCCCTTGATGTTCAGACGATCGCCGATCTTCCATCCGTGCTTCTTCGCCAGTTCGGAATCGACAATCGCCCCGGCGCGGTCCTTCTTCCACGCCTCCAGTTGATCGGCGGGCATCTGGTACTCGCGGTACACCTTGAACAGTTCCTCGGGATCGGTCCCGAATTGCGCAAAGAAATTCTCCGGCTTGTCATCCTTGTAAATTCCGCCGAACCATTGCTGGTTCACGACCTGGGTCACCCCCGGAATGGCGCGGATCTTTTCCCGGTAGAAACTCGGCAGATTGAACACCAGTGAAACTTTGTGCCGCACAATCAGCCGTTGTGCCGACAATACGCTGCCCTGGTCGATGTAGAACGATTTCCAGATGGTCATCATCAGGGTGAGCAGCAGCAGGGAAAAGCCGATGCTGAGCACGGTCAGCACACTTCGGCGCCGGTTGCGAAATGCGTTCTTGGTGACGAAACGGGTCAAGGTCATAGCGAAATCAGCCGATGTGCCTCAGTCCATCCACGATGTTGGTCTGTGACGCGTGCCAGGCGGGGATGAAGGCGCTGACAAATCCTACCGTGCAAGCCACCAGGAGCGCCATGGCCATGGTAAAGGGCGATACGCTCATCCCGTTGAGAAACAGTCCGCCCTGCGGCGAGTGCGCCATCATGGTGATCAATCCCGAGGCCGCCAGGATGCCCAGCAAGCCGCCGGCGAGCGAGAGCGCCACCGCCTCGCTTACGAACAGGCCCAGAACTCCGTTGCGAGAGAATCCGAGCGTCTTCAGGACGGCGACCTCCCGGGTCCGTTCGCGGATTGACATGGCCATGGTATTTGCGGAAACCAGCAAAGTGGCGAAAACGACGGCGGCGCAGATGCTGAGGATGAACGCCTTCACGTTGCCCAGAGTAGCGATCCAGCTCAACTGAAATGCCCGTTCGCTCTCAGATTTGGTTGGACGCGTCGCATTGCGAAAGGTTTCATCAATTTGCTGTGCCACCTTGGTCACGCTCTGGGGCGAATCCGCCATCACCCCAAAGAATCCTACATGTCCCTTCACCCCCGGATATCCTTCATCCAGGTAAGTGTTGTTGAAGTAAATCGAAGCGGTCGGCGACGGGGCGGTGAAGATCCCGCGGATGGTGAGTTCCGGGTTCACCGGGAAAATGGTTCCCTTGATATTCAACTTGTCGCCGATTTTCCAGTTGTGCCGCTTTGCCAGGTCGCTGTCTACAATGCACCCCGCGCGGTCCTTCTGCCACGCCGCGAGTTGATCGGCAGGCATCTGGAACTCTGGATACACATCCATCAACTCCCCGGGATCGGTGCCGAACTGCGCAAAGAAGTTCTCGGGTTTATCGTCCTTGTAGATCCCGCCAAACCACGTCTGGTTGACCACATGGGTCACGCCCGGCATGCTGCGGATTTTGTCGCGATAAAAAGCCGGGAGAAAGAACACCAGCGAAACTTTGTGGCGCACGATAAGCCGCTGCGCCGACTGCGGACTCCCCTGGTCGGCGTAGAACGCTTGCCAGATCGTCATCATCAGCGTGAGCAGCAGCAGGGAGAAGCCGATGCTCAGGATGGTGAGCAGGCTGCGGCGCTTGTTGCGTAGAGCATTCTTGCTGACGAATCGAGTCAGGGTCACAAAGGTACTCCTGAAAGCCGAGAGGGGCCGCATACGGGACGAGTACGCGGGCGTGCGCTATCAGAATAGACGATGGTGCTGCTCACGACAACCGAGCCGGCTTTACGTCCAAGCTTTTCCCTTTCCCTCTTGTCCTGCCGGCCGGAGGAGGAATCCGCTGCTGCAAGGTAAGCAGGTTCCCGCTCGGCACGGTTTTGGACATCGCACTCCACAGCGGCCATTTCCATCCTGCCCCTGCCGACCATGGAGCGCCAGTGGGCATCGTCATCCCGGCGCAATGACAATTGTCATCATCGCTAAGACATCCATCAGGTATAACGGTAGAATCGGTCGCAAGGTTACGGTGTCCCATTTCGTTCCAGCAGGAGGAGCCTTGGTCCCCACTGCCGCGCATCTCACCCACAAAGCCCTGACCGGCATCGACATCGCAATCATCGCGGTCTACTTCGTCATCATCTTCGCCATTGGATTTTATTTCGCGCGCAAGGAACGCACCTCGACCGACTACTTTCTTGCCAGCCGCGATGTGGGATGGTTCGCCATTGGGGCCTCGTTGTTCGTTTCGAACATCTCCACCGAGCACTTCATTGGGCTGGCGGGTTCGGGCGCGACTTCCGGACTGGCGGTCGGACATTTCGAATGGCTCGCTTGCATGATCCTGCTGATCCTGGGTTGGGTGTTCGTTCCGTTTTACTTGCGTTCCAATGTCTTTACGATGCCGGAGTTCCTGGAACGCCGCTTCAGCCGCTCCTGCGCGGTCTACCTGGCGAGTATTTCGATTCTTGCCTACGTGTTCACAAAAATTTCAGTTCACTTGTATGCGGCGGCCGTAGTACTGGAGCGAGTCGTGGGCTGGAGTCCCCTCACTGCCGCCGTGATCCTGGTGATTGCGACGGGAATCTACACCATCGCCGGGGGGCTGGCCGCCGTGATATACACCGACCTGGTGCAGACGCTCATCCTTATTGTGGGCGCGGTGATTTTGACCGCCATCGGCCTGCACCGCGTCGGAGGATTTGAGGGACTGCGCGCCGCCGTCCCCGCAAATTACTTCCACATGATCAAGCCTGCCTCCGATCCGGAGTTCCCCTGGACCGGAATATTCTTCGGAGCGCCTATCCTCGGAATCTGGTATTGGTGCACCGACCAGGTCATCGTGCAGCGCGTGCTGTCCGCAAAAGACGAAGGGCACGCCAAGGCCGCGACCATCTTCGCCGGGTTTCTCAAGATCCTTCCCGTTTTCATGTTGGTTCTTCCGGGCCTGATCGCCTTCGCGCTCTATCGCGACATGTTCCATGTCACCACCGGCGGGCAGGTCTTGAACGGCGACATCGCCTATCCCACGCTCATCATTAATTTGCTCCCGACCGGGCTTGTCGGGTTGATGATCGCTGCCTTGCTCGCCGCGCTCATGGGTGCAATGAGCTCCGTATTCAATTCCGCGTCCACCCTGGTGACTCTCGATTTTTATAAGAAGATCAAGCCCGGCGCCTCCGAGCGGCAGCTAGTCACCTTCGGCAGAATCATGACTGGCGTCATGGTGGTTCTCGGACTGGCCTGGGTGCCCTTTATTCATCTCATCAGCAGCCAGCTCTACATTTATCTCCAAAGCGTGCAGGCCTACATCAGCCCGCCCATCGCCGCCTGCTTCATACTCGGAATCTTGTGGCCGCGGCTGAATGCGCAAGGTGCGATCAGTTCGCTGCTGACCGGGTTTGTACTGGGCTCGTTGCGCTTCATCCTGGAAATCATGGATCGCGCCGCCGGCGGGCATCGTTTCGATAACCCAGGCGCTCGCTGGCTGATCGACATCAATTTCCTTCACTATGCGATTTTGATGTTCGTTGTCTGCTCAGCCGTGCTGGTTGTGGTCAGCCTGATGGGGCCGGCGCCGGAACGCAGGAAACTCGCTGGTCTGACCTTCGCCACCGTAGACGAGAAGATGGATGTGGTTGCGGTTCAACCTGTCTCGCACAAACCGGCAGCCGAAACCGCCGCCGAGCACAGGATCAATGTGGTTTTCAGCCTTGCCCTGGCGCTCACCGTCGTGAGTTTGTGGATCTACTTCCGGTAGCATTCTATGCCCAGCATCCGGAGCCTGCGGGCAAACGTGACTCGCGAAGAAGCCATGGAGCAGTTCGCATCCCACGGGATCGGCACCGCTCTGAAGAACACTGTTTACGGTCCGCTGCAATCGGTTGCGGACTTCTACATCCCTTTTCTGCTGTTTCAAGTCGAGATTCAGAACCGCGGCAAGACCGAGTCTCGCATTTACGGTCTCGACGCGATTAATGGTTCCCTCGATCCGTATCAGTTCGAGGACTTGCCCGGGACCTTCGATATTGTCTATCTCGAAACTCGAAATTGCGCCAAGCCCATGCTCGACGAGGCGGGAGCGAAAGCGCTTCTAATCTCCAAGGTTCGCAGGCTGCTGTTCTCCACCGGTTTTTTCCGTATGTCGAATCTGCAGATCACGGCCGAGGTAGTGCCCGGCGAAATCCACATCCCGTACTGGGTGGGGTTTCGCGGTCGCGGTCCGCGCGCCCAGTTCACAGTCATGGATGCCATGCGGCGCACCATCGAAGGGGCAAAAGTGCGCCACCTGCTTCGCGACTGGCTGACCTCAATTGCCGTTAACTCCTGAGCTGACAATCAGCTGCACGGACTTTCTCTGGGTACTTTCGTAATGCGCGAGGGAGCGCCCATGCAGTCTATGCTAAGTCGTACCTTCCCCGATACGAGCCAGAATTGTCCTTCCCGTTCGGGGAGGACGGGCAGTGTTGTCGTCTGTAATTGAGGGTCAGGCCGAAATGTCGAACACAATTGGACGATTTGAAATCCTCAGTGAGATTGCCACTTCACCCAATGGATCCGTCTACAAAGCGACCGACGGAGAGAGCAATCAAACCGTCGCGCTCAAGACGCTGAAACTGGAAGTGCTCGGCGTGCAGGCCGAGGCCGTGGTGCAAAGCGTTCTGGAGGAATCGGAACTCAGCAAATCACTGAACAGCCCTAACATCGCGTTACTCTATGGCGCCGGCGAAATTGATTCCATGCTGTGCGCGGCCATGGAATATGTACAGGGCAACAGCATCGCCACCATGCTGGCCCGAAAAGAAGGTTTCTCCATCTGGGACCTGATGGATATTGCACGGCAGACTTGCCAGGGGCTTGACCATGCGCTGGTGCACAAGGTCGTGCACTACAGCCTCGAGCCCGCAAAAATCATGGTGCAGTGGGACGGCACGGTAAAGATCCTCAGCTTTGGCACTTCCATGATGGGCGCCCATGCCGCGCAGGCCCAGGGCTGCGCCCCCGAAGTTTTGCATTACATGTCGCCGGAACAATTACGCGGAGATCCGCTTGACTCCCGCTCTAATTTCTTCAGCCTCGCCGCAATCCTTTATGAAATGGTCACCGAGCGCAAGGCGTTTCAGGGAGAGGATGCCGATCAAGTCCGGCAATCAATCCTGGAGATGACGCCGGTAGCCCCCGACCACGTGAATCGCAAGATTCATCCCGCTCTCAGCGAAGTGATCATGAAGGCGCTCTCCAAAAATCCCGAGGAGCGCTATCAATCGGGCCAGGACCTGGTGAACGACCTGGAGCGCTGCAAGGAAAGTGCGACCAAGACCAGCGCCAAAAAGGCAGCCCCGGCGTCCCCCACGGCTACCGCTCCACAGAAAGCCGCAACTGCCGCGCCGATGAAGGCAAAGGAAGTTGCGAACCCTGCGCCACCGAAGCCGGCTGCGGATAAAGGCCCGGAATTCACTCCGAAGCCGGCTGTGAAAACGGCCGCTCCAGTTCGTCAACCGGCGGCTCCATCGGCTTACGAGGCGGCGCCACCGTCGTCCGAGCCGGCCAAGCCAAGTTTCGAGCGCAAGGCTGCCGCCGCGGCAGCAGGATGGGGAGCCATGGGCGTTACCGACACCAGCACTCCCACGCAGGACCCAACCCCCAAGTTTGGCTCAACCCTTGACGGCTACGCGAAAGGAGAATTCAGCATGTCCGCCGCGGTCGTGGAACCGGAGACGGAAGCGCCCACGATCAACGTGGATCCTACGATGGTTGAGAACAAGAAAGCCCCCGCCGTCAGCGGGCCCAGCTTTTCCGAGATCGACGAATTACCGCCATTGAAAGAGATTTATGTAGCGCCCCCGCCTCCTTCGCCGGCTTCCGAGCCGGTGCAGGAAGTGGAGCAGCCGGTGTTCAAAGCGCCGGTACCCGACAAGCCCAAGGTGCAGCCGCGAGAGGTAGCGAAGAAAGCCGTCACTGAAATAAAGAAGACGCCGCCAAAGCTGTTCATGTATTCGGGGGCTGCGGCAATTGCAGTGGTGTTGCTGGTCGTCCTGGGAATTGCGTTCCATATTCACAACGAGAATTCGGATGAGGAAGCCGCGCCGGCGCAGACTGCGCAAGCCCCGGCTCCCGTCAATCCCGCTCCCGCGCAACCCGTGCCCGCCCCGGCCGGCACACCTGCGGCAGTAGTGGCCACTCCGGTAGAGGCGATTCCGGCGGAACCATCCAGCGTTTCGGTCACTCCAAAACATACCAACCCGAAGCAGAAGAAGAACGCCAAGCCTGCTGCGGCGCCCGCTCCCGCACTCATTCCCGGACAACTTACCGTGAACTCGACCCCGGAAGGAGCGCAGATCGCGGTTGACGGACACAACGAAAGCGGATGGGTGACTCCATTTAATCTGACTGGCCTGACGCCGGGGCAGCACACCATCACGGTCAGCCGGCCCGGCTTCGGCGCCGAAACCCGCACGATCGAAGTCGGCTCCGGCAGCAAATCGTTCCTGGTGGTGCAGCTGGCGCAATTGAGCGCAGGGGTTTCGATCACCAGCGATCCAGTGGGCGCAGAAATTTATCTCGACGGCAAAAATACCGGGCACATCACCCCGACCCAGCTCTCGGTAGAGAAGACCGGCAACCACACGATCCTGCTAAAGAAGCCGGGATACCTCGACGAGACCACGACAGCGAACCTCCAGCCCGGCCAGACGTTCCATTACGCCGCTACGCTTCGCCCGCTCGGTTCAACCGATGAGATCAAGACGGTCAGCAAATTCAAGAAAGTGTTCGGCGGCGGCGACACGGCAGGAATGGGTACCGTCAGCATCAAGACCAATCCCAAGGGCGCGCAGATCGCGGTCAACCGTCGCGTGCTCGACAAGTCGTCCCCAGTGGACTTCTACCTCAATCCGGGAACCTATGTGATTGACATCAGCATGTCCGGCTTTGCGCCCATCCAGAAAGTAGTGAACGTGGATAAGGGTGGCAAAGTCGCAATCGACGAGGTTCTGCAAAGGCAGTAATCATGCCAGCTCACGGAGACGGACGCCACACCCGTCCAGCGGAGCGCAGCTGCGCAGCCCGTTAAGGTACCCGTCTTGCCCGCAGTGGCGCGAAATTCCGGCCTCCGCACTCGGCGAAACCCGTCACTCACCTCAGTGATTCTGGTCACATAAGGCCGGTTTCTCATGCGATAAAAGAAAACCTGGAAGTAGCCGATGTTCCAGAATCCGTGCCTGAACCAGCGCTCCCCTGACCTGTGGGAGGAATTGCGAGCGCTCAAGATTACGCGCAAGTACCCTGCCGGAGCTGCGCCTTTTCAGTTCGGCCAGCCGGTGGCCGGAATTTACCTGGTTGAATCCGGGCAGGTAGGATTGTCCTTGCCGCGACCGTCCGGCCAGACCCTGTTTGAGGTCGCGGGTCCCGGATGTGTCCTGGGATTGAGCGAAGCCTTGAGCGGGGAGCCTTACAAACTAAACGCCGAGGCCATGGTGGAGTGTGAACTGGCGTTTGTGGACCGCGATCAGTTACTCCACTATCTGCGCGAGCATCCCGAATTCTGCATGAATATCGTTCGCCAGCTGAGCGAAGATCTGCACGGCTTGTACTATCGCTACGTGTGCAGCACCGAGCGCGCCTCGAAATCGCGTAGGAGCAGCGCTCCCAGCCGCGTGAACTGAGCCAAAAAAACACGAGAGCCGCCGGGATGACCCGACGGCCCCTGTTTACGAGGTAACAACGCTTCAGTAGCGTCCGTATCCCCGTCCCCAACCGGCCTCATACCCCTGGCGATAGCCGTTGCGATATTCAGACTTGTATTCGTCCTTACTTCCATACTGCGAGCTGTAGCCGCGATCGGAATGATTATCGCCGCGCGGGCTGGAGTTGAATTGCTTCCCGCGTTGCTGGTCCGAACGCGCTACGGTGACGCCATCCTGGTAACCGTAGTTGTAGGCCGGGCTGCGTCCCCAACTTCCGCCGCGGCTCCAGGGCCAATTGCTGGGACGGTACACGCGGTCGTCGCGGTCATGGTCTCCATCGCCCCACCAGCCCCCGCCGCGGTTGCCCTGATAGAACGCTTCCCGGTAACCGCGTTCGTAGCCGTCGCGATAACCATCGCGGTAGCGGTCTTTCGGTCCCATCCAACCCTGGTATCCATTGGTGGCGCGGTCATATTCGCGAGTGCGGAAGTCTGTCGGATCGTTCTCGCGTGCTTCCTCGCGTCCGTGGCGCAGGCCATCGCGGTAGCCGTTGTTGTATCCGTACTGGTGCGCTTGCGAGGCGTTGCCACGATTGCCGCGATAATAGTCGTCATCATCATCGTCGTCGTGGGCGAGCGCCAATCCGCTCAGCATCAGCGTGAGCGCTATCAGGTAAGCTGCCATCTTCATTTCTCGTCTCATGGTTCCTCCCACCGCGCTCTTTCCGGTTTCGGAGGGCTTTACCGCTTTCTGCATCGCCCTCCGTTCCGGTGAGTGGCCTCGGTATCTACACAAATCCGATGCGAGCGCCCTGGTATTTTGCTGCCCCTCCGCGCGCAAATTCTTTACTTTGTTAACCTTAAGCGAACCTTAACGGCTTTTCCCGCAGCAACTTTTCCGGCCGTTACGGGTTAAGTCCGCGCTCGCGCAAGTGTTAGACTTGCCAGTTTCTCTTGGAACGAAGGAGCACTTATGAGCGACGTAGGTCGCGTCGGGGTGATTGGCGCGGGAACCATGGGCAACGGCATTGCGCATATTTTTGCGCGCGCTGGATTTCAGGTGGTCTTGTGCGATGTCGAACAGAAATTCCTGGATCGCGGTCTTGCTGCCATCGGCAAAAATCTTGAGCGCGAGGTGGCCAAGAATAAAATCACTGCCGATGACCGCACTTCGGCCTTGAAGCGCATCGAGACGGTACTCGATCGCAGCCAGTTGGCGGCTTGCGATTTCGTGGTCGAGGCGGCTACCGAGAAGTTTGAAATCAAAGCTGAAATCTTTCGCGACCTCGACCGCATCTGCCGCGCGGAAGTGGTCCTCGCCTCCAATACTTCTTCGATTTCAATAACGAAGATTGGCGCCCTGACCAAGCGCCCCGATAAGGTCATCGGCATGCACTTTTTCAATCCGGTGCCGGTGATGAAATTGGTGGAAGTAATCCGCGGCCTGGCCACCTCGAACGAGACCTTCCAGACGGTCCGTGAGCTGGCGGTGAAACTCGACAAGACGCCGGTGGAAGTCAACGACGCGCCGGGGTTCGTTTCCAACCGCGTACTCATGCCGCTGCTCAATGAAGCCATGTACGTCGTGATGGAAGGAGTGGCCACTGCCGAAGCCGTGGACGAAGTGTTCAAACTCGGCATGGCCCATCCCATGGGGCCTTTGACCCTCGCGGATTTCATCGGCCTCGATGTCTGCCTCGACATCATGCGCGTCCTGCAGGATGGACTCGGCGATCCCAAATACCGGCCCTGCCCCCTGCTGATCAAAATGGTGGACGCAGGATGGCTGGGAAGGAAGAGCGGAAGGGGGTTCTATCAATACTGACTGCAGATTTTCCGACGCCGATTGAAAGATCTTGAGTTTGGTTTTGCTTCGACAAACATCATTATTCAAGAATCAGCACTTTGGAAGTCGGCAATAGAACCGCCAACCCTCCATGAAAGACGCTCCCATCTACGCGTTGGCTGTTGTCCTGGGCGTCTCCGCTGGCCTGCTCGATGTGAGACTCGGCGACCTGCTGCTGACCGCGCTTTTCGTGCTCATCTCGACTATGGTTCTGGGAATCCTGCGTCCGGAACGGCCTTGGCGCTGGATCGTGCTGGTCGCTATCTTTGTTCCGGTGTTGCAAGCGCTCGCTTACGTGTTCCTCACCGAGAAACCCTATCGCGCCCAAATTTATGAAGCCTTCCTGGGATTTCTCACCGGAACCGCCGGCGCCTATGCCGGATCGGCAGGCAGACGAGCGGCGCAGGCGCTGAAAAAGTAGTCAGGGCTGAGCTTTTCGAATTCAATCCACCGCTTGTTCAAGCTGCGGTCAATCTGATGGTGACGACATCCTGAGGAGCGAAGCTTCGAAGGATCTTGCGTGCAGCAGCGGTGCCCGGGAACCCCATCCCCCTCCTTCCCCCAAAAGTTACTCCCGCTTCCACAGCGATTGAAGGTATCCTCCTCCCATGGGAGTCTCTGTCTCGGTGCTGGCCAGCGGCAGTCGCGGCAACACCGCCATGGTGTGCAGTGCGAGCACCCGCATCCTGGTGGACGCCGGCATTTCCTGCCGCGAGACTTTCAGGCGCATGAAGGCCGCAGGCGAAGATCCCAACGCGCTTTCCGCAATCGTGATTACGCACGAGCATTGCGATCACGTTTACGGGCTGGCCACGCTGGCCAAGAAGCTCAGCATCCCGGTTTTCATGACCGGCGCCACCCACCAGGCGTGGGCGCGTTCGATCCGCAACTCCACCGGAGAGGCGCCCAAGCTTTCGAAGCTCGAAATATTTCCCGCCGGCCGGCGCTTCCTCATCGGCGATATCGAGGTCATGCCCTTCACCATTCCGCATGACGCCGCCGACCCGGTCGGGTTCACCTTCCATTCCGAAGGCGTCAAGATCGGCTTTGCCACCGATCTCGGGTACGTTCCAGTCAGCGTCCGCGATCATCTAAGAGGATGTGACGTGCTGCTGATCGAATCCAATCATGATTTGGAGATGTTGCGCATCGGCCCTTACCCCTGGTCGGTTAAACAGCGTGTAATGAGTCGTGTAGGCCACCTCTCCAACGATGCGCTCGCGGAATTCTTCTACAGCGACTATGATGGAGGAGCAACTTACGTCGTGCTGGCGCATCTATCCGAGCAGAACAATCATCCAGAATTGGCTCGGAGAGCAGCGGAGAAGGCGTTAGGCCCTCGCGCGAATTTACTGCACAACCGTGTGTTGCTGGCGGGGCAGTCGGAGCCAATGGAATCGATCCGGCTGTAGTACAGCATGAGTCAGTGCGTTGATCCTATCGTAGGTAAGATCCTGGCGGGCTGGCGGTACGATATCTCCGGCCTGGCGCCGGAGATGCGCGGCGACTACGAAGACCACTTTACCGCCTGCGAGCATTGCCGCTCGCGTCAGCATTTGCATCGGACCATTGACGTCGGCTTGATTGCGCTGGCCTCGGTTTCAGCCGCCATCTTTCTGCTTGCCTTCGGGGTCATTCGCCATTTCGGCCCGCGACACGCTTTCTGGCTCGAGATTGCTGCCCTCGCGGGCTTCGCGCTTTCCGCTTTGATCTGGCTGATCGTCGCGGTTGCTACTCCGGCGCCGATGGCGGTGGTGGATGCCGCCAAGATCGGCGCCCGCCATGTGCACGATCGCCTGCCCGCGGAAATTCGCGAGCGCCTGCCGGAAGAACTCCGGGTGAAGCTGACCGGATCGTAGAATTGTGCGAAACCAATTGTTTCTTTTCGCATCCTAACTCTTGACCATGAGTTTGTTCGGCAAAATCCTGATTCTGTTTTCGCTGATTGCGACCCTGATCGCTGCCGCGGCGGCACAGGTTTCCTTTCCTGCCGGGACTACGCGTCAGCAGCATGCCGGATGTCATCAGCCCGCGCCCCCAACGCCGGCCCCCGTGAGTTACAGCTGCTGCCAGGCCGGGCACGATTCTTTGCTGCTGCTGCACTCTGACCGCGGAGACTCTTCGGCGTACATCGTGATTGACCTTCCGACAGAAATTTTCATGCCCGTAGATCGGCAGGCTGCAGCGAGGTTACAGTACTCCGCGTCGCCCCCGGGCGAACCCTCTGCCTCCGTGCCTCTTCGCGTCTAATCCTCACCGCAAATTCCTGGTGCGTGTGTTACTCCAAGAACTGTTGCTTCGCGAGAGTGTCTTTCGCGTCCGACTTGCGTGAGGTGAGATTTGCGAGTTTTCTTCTTCTACATTGTTCTTGCGCCCGTCATTGTTGTTTCCGCCTTGGCCCAGCAGGACAGGCATTCCATGCACGACATGTCAGGCACGCACATGGACATGAGCGCGCTTACTTTCATGCCTTCCCCGCACGCGGGATCCGGTACGGGCTGGCAGCCTGCGTCAGTGCCGGCGCGGATCTGGATGAAGAAGTGGGGAAACTGGGACCTGATGGCCCACGGCGCGTTATTCCTAACTTACAACCAGCAAGGCGGCCCGCGCGGGGCCGGCAAAGCCGAGTCGGTGAACTATCTGATGTTCATGCAGCAGCATTCGTTGGGCAAGGGTAGGATTCTGTTCCGCGAAATGTTTTCTGCGGAATCACTCACCTCGCCGCACCCCGGATTTCCTCTTCTGTTTCAAACCGGCGAAACCTACCACGGGCAGGCATTGGTGGATCATCAGCATCCGCACAACGTATTTGGCGAGCTGGCCTTGCTCTACACCCGGCCTTTATCGGAAAAAATTTCATGGCAGTTCTACGGCGGACCCGTCGGAGAACCGGCGCTCGGTCCGGTCACTTACATTCATCGCGAGTCGGCCTCGGAAAATCCGGCAGCGCCGCTCAGCCATCATTTACAGGATTCGACGCACACCAGCTTCGGTGTGGTCACGACGGGAATCGTCGTCGATCGCTTTCGCCTGGAAGCGTCCGCGTTCAACGGCCGCGAACCGGGAGAGAAGCGTTATGAGATCATGCTGGACGCCCTTGATTCCTGGTCGGCGCGTTTGAGCGTGGCTCCCGCGAAGAATTGGACAGCGCAGTACAGTTTCGGGCGCCTCGAGCATCCCGAAGCGCTCGAACCGGGCAGCGAACATCGCCAGACCGCCTCCGTCGAATACAACCGGCCGCTCGCGGAAGGGAACTGGGCAACCTCCGTGATCTGGGGACGCAAGCGCAAGCTGGCCGACAACAGCATTCAGAACAGCTATCTGCTCGAATCCACGCTCAACTTCCGGCAGAAGAACTACGCTTACACGCGCCTGGAGCTGGTGGATAAAGACGAGTTATTTCCCGAAGCGCCCACCCATCCCTCGTATCGCATCGGAGCCTACACCTTCGGCGGCGTGCGCGACTTTCTCCATACTTCCAACTGGCAAGTGGGATTGGGCGCGGATGTGACCTTTTACTCCAAGCCCGCAGCGCTCGATCCCATTTATGGAGACAATCCGGTATCGTTCCACGTGTTTCTGCGGGTGCGTCCAGGGAGCGGTGCCCATCATCACTAACCGTTGTGAGCGTGAGCAAATGGCTCTGCCTACGCTGTATATTGCGGGACAAGCGTCAGCGCGGGATAAATGAATGCGCCTGCAAAAAAGTGCGATGCCCTCGCGCTTTCGGTCGAAAGCCTTTTCAGGGCCTCCGCCGGGCGCAAGGGCATCGCGTTCCTGCAGTGTCACGGCTCGGCTTCAGGGGCGAGCTTCGTACACGATATTGAAAGGTGTTTCCGCAGCCCTGCGAAAGCGGCTGAACCCCGCCGAGGCTGTGACCTCGCGGATGCGGGCTTCTCCCGATTGCGCGCCGAGGCATAGTCCTACTTCCTGCGACCGCGAACAGGGCGTGCACAGCAAGGTAGAGAACGAGTAATAAACTCGCCCCACCGGATTCAGGTTGTCTTTCAACTCGTCATTCGCGAATGGTTCCACGATCATCCATGTGCCATCCTTGTGCAACGAGCGCCGCACGTGCGCGGCGGTGCCAACCGGATCGCCCATGTCGTGCAAGCAATCGAACACCGCGACGAAGTCGTAGTCCTTTCCCGGGAATTCCTTGGCTTTCGCTACCTCGAAGGTGACCCGATCCCCCACTCCTTCACGCTTTGCGGTTTCACGCGCGGCTTCGATGGACTTGTCGTGGTAGTCGAACCCGAAGAAGTGGGATTTCGGATAAGCCTTCGCCAGCAGTATGGTGGACGCGCCCTTCCCGCAACCCACGTCGGCAACTCGCGCGCCCGCTTCCAGCTTTTGGTTCACGTCGTGCAGCGCGGGGATCCAGGAACTCACCAGGTTCGCCGCGTAGCCAGGCCGGAAGAACTTTTCGCACCCGTGAAATACCGCGTCGTCATGCTCGTGCCAGCCCATTCCCGCCCCATTGCGAAACGAATCGGCAATGCGGGGAACCGCTGCCAGTGATCCCAACGCCAATTGGAAGGCCCCGGGCAGATACGCCGGGCTGTCTTCCTTGGCCAGTGCGAAAGCCTGTTCTTCACTCAGGCTGAACTGGTTGGTCTTCTCGTGGTAGGTGACGTAACCGCCAGCTGCCTGTGAGGCCAGCCATTCCCGCACGTATCGTTCATCGGTCTGGGTCTTCTCCGCAAGTTCCGCCGAGGTCATGGGATGGGAGGCGAGCGCCTTGTATAGTCCGAGTCTTTCGCCGATCACCACCATCCCGGTGTGTACGGCTGCGCCAAGATCTACGACGAATTGTCCAATAAAAGTGTTGAGCTTATTCATATCAACTGCCATAGGTGGAACCCCCTCTTCTAAACTTTGTTTTGAGATTTTTACTTCCTGAGCCCTGAAATCCACGGCTCTTCATTTCCTGGCGGCCAGGCTTGGTCGCTTGAAATGGAGAACATAGTGGCAAGGCAGAATTGGCTGGATGCCAGATTTTGACGTGCTTCATTCGCGTCGATTGCCTGCCCGTGCTCAGAATGGTTTTTGAAACGCTTCTTACAATGGCAAGTCATCTGCCAATGAGCCCACCCTCGCCGACTTCGCGAGGATTTCTCCAAATGCTTGTTTCGCTGATACTTGAGCAGGCCGTCGAAAACGGGAGTACAACTAGACATCGGTCCTACAAACGGTAGCGATAACCGGAAGGTTCATGGCACCAGCCCAGCGGTTAGCGGATGATCTCTGGAGCCCCGCGAAGCCGGTGATGCTACCATCATGCCCTCAAGACAGTTGCTCGGGAGACTCCAAATGAAATGGCGCCTGCTCTGTGGAACGCTGATCCTGCTACCGCTTTTGGCGATGGCGCAAAGCTACGATGTCGTCATCGAGGGCGGACGGGTGCTCGATCCCGAAACCGGTCTGGATGCGGTCCGCAACGTCGGCATTACTCAGGGCAAAGTCGCAAAGATCTCCAGTGACGCGCTCGCCGGCAAGCGCGTGATTGCTGCACGCGGCCTGATCGTGGTCCCGGGTTTCATCGATCTTCACCAGCACGGCCAGGATCCTGAAAGCCAGCGTGTGAAGGCGCTCGACGGCGTCACCACGGCCTTGGAAATGGAAATCGGAAAGCCCGACGTGACGGCATTTCTGAAAGCGCATGAAGGCCACGCGCTTATCCATTACGGAACCGCGGCCAGTCATGTGGCTGCGCGCTCCGCCGCGTTTGGCACCCCCATGCCGGAATCCGGGCTACTCCCGAAATCAGGCGCCGCTACCGACAAGCCGGCTTCGCCCCAACAACTGGAACTGATGACCACCCGCCTGCGCCATGAGCTTGACGCCGGCGCCCTTGGCATCGGCATGGGCATTCAGTACACGCCCGGCGCCACGCGCTGGGAGGTCATCCAGATCTTTCGCCTCGCCGCCGAGCGTGGCGCGCCTGTGTACACGCACGTCCGCAGCAGCGGCAATGGCGAACCTGGGTCCAGCATTGAGTCCATCAGCGAAGTCATCGCCGCTTCCGCCGTCTCCGGCGCTCCACTCCACATCGTGCACCTCAACAGCAGTTGCCGTGCGGTCGTGCTCGACTGCTTGACGCTGGTTGCAGGGGCAAGAGCGCGCGGACTGGACGTGACCACCGAAGCCTATCCCTACGAAGCTGGCATGACTTACATCAACTCCGCTTTGTTCAATCCCGGATGGCAGGAGAAATTTGGCATCACCTATCACGACCTGATGCTGCCTGAAACCGGAGAGCGTCTTACGAAGGAGCGCTTCGAGGAACTGCACAACTCCGCCGAGCCGCACCTCACTGTCATGTTCGGCAACAGCATGGAGAATGTGGATGCCGCGATTCGCAATCCGCTGGTCATGATCGCCAGCGACGGTGATAAAGGCCATCCCCGAAACGCCGGAACCTACTCCCGTGTGCTGGCCCGTTACGTCCGGAGCCAGGGGTCGCTCACTCTGATGGATGCTGTGCGAAAGATGTCGCTGATGCCGGCGCAGTTCCTGGAACGCTCCACTTCGGCGGCACGCGCCAAGGGGCGCCTGCAGGAAGGTGCCGACGCCGATATTGTGGTCTTGGATCTCCAGACCGTCACGGATCGCTCCACCTATCAACAGCCCATGGAGCCGAGTGTGGGCGTGCAATTTCTGGTGGTGGGCGGGGTCCCAGTCGTGGATAAGGGCAAGATCGTGGAGGGAGTTTTCCCAGGCAAGGCGTTGGTGGGAGCCGGAACCCGGCCCTAGCCTGGAACCCTCCGTACCGGCCCGGTTACTCCCGATTTCTCCCCAGGTTATGCACAATTTCTCCATGGACGCAGCACTCAAGCAGTTGCGCATCATGCAGTTCGCCATGCTGGGCGCGGTTGTCTTGTACGTTGTGATCGGAGAAGTAGTGCCGCACACAGTTCATCCCGTGAACCCCATCGTCTTCCAGGCACTCGCGCTGGCCGCCGCCGGCACCGTCTTCGTCCTGTTCTTCCTCAGACGAATGACGCTTCGGCGCACCCAGCCCGCACAGGGCGCTCCCACGCTGGACAATTCGGCTGTCGCCCGCTGGCGCACGGGAATGATCCTGACCCTGGTGCTCTCCGAGGCCATCGCGCTTTACGGTCTCGTGCTGCGGATGATCGGCTTCTCGCTTTCAGAAGCTGCCCCGTTCTACGTCGCCGGATTCACTCTCATGCTATTTCTCGGCCCGCGAAAGCCCTCCAATGAGATAGGCTAATAGTCTGCATTGGAGGATCTGTGTCGATCACTGGGCCGGAGGAATTGAAGGCGATGCGCGAAGCGGGGCGCATCGTACGCGCCGTCATTGATGCCATGAAGGCGCAAGTGCGGCCCGGCATCACCACCCGGCAGCTCGATGAAGTGGGCGCGGAAGTCATGCGCCAGAACGGGGCGCAGTCCGCGCCCACGCTCGTCTATAACTTTCCGGGGGCCAACTGCATCAGCCTGAACGAAGAAGCCGTCCATGGCATCCCCGGCGATCGCCAGATCCAGAACGGAGACGTGCTCAAGCTCGACGTCACCATCGAGAAGGACGGCTTCATGGCCGACGCTGCCGTCACCGTTCCAGTAGGAGAGATATCTGAAGAAAGCCGGCGCCTCATTGATACCGCCGAGCGCGCGTTTCAGAAAGCCATGCTGGTGGCCCGCGCCGGTTTTCGCGTTTCGGAGATCGGGCGCATGGTGGAGCGCGAAGTCCGCCGCGCCGGGTTCTCCGTGATCCGTGATCTCGGAGGCCATGGCATCGGCCGCACTATCCACGAAGAGCCGCGCGTCCCAAACTTTGCTGATCCCGAGGCCAGCCAGATTCTGACCGAGGGCCTGGTGATCACTGTCGAACCTATCATTGCCGCCGGATCAGGCCGTACCATTCTCGGCAAAGACGGCTGGACGGTCCGCACCGCAGACCGCCGTCCCGCGGCGCATTACGAACATACTCTGGTCATCACGAAAGGGGAGCCGATTCTGCTGACTGCGGCTTAGCGCGAAGGAAAGTCATCCATCCAGCTTTGATCGGCAGCACCTCGAACTCGGCTCCCACTTCGGGAATCTGCCTGGCGGTTTCGCGTTTGTTTTCTCAACGCGTGTGCATTTTGCAGGAAGAGAATGAAGCCGTGCTTCTCAGGAGGAACGCATGTTCCGATACACCCCCGTCGCAGTCCTGTTCTACTTCCTTATCGGAAGTTTGGCGGCTACCGCTGCAGGATTCAAGCCGCCGGTGAATTACGGTGTGGGCACCTATCCCGACAGCATCGCCGCCGGCGACTTTAACGGGGACGGCAAACGCGATCTCGTGGTCGCCAACTACTCCGACATCTTTCTGAGCGTGCTGCTGGGTAACGGCGACGGTACTTTCCAACCGGAGGTGGACTATGCCGTCGACTATGGCGCCGGTTCGGTAGCGGTGGGCGACTTCAACAACGACAACAAACTCGATTTGGTGGTGGCCACGTCCAGTGGCACATTTGGCAGCGCCGTCGGCGTGCTCATCGGTAACGGAGATGGCACCTTCCAGCCTTACGTCGACTACCCGACTGCCTATGGTCCGTACTCGGTGGCTGTCGCGGACTTCAATGCAGACGGGAACGCCGATCTCGCCACTGCGTATTACGCTATGCCCGGATACAGCGTAAGCGTGCTGCTGGGTAACGGCGATGGCAGTTTTCAGCCACATGTGGATTACGGGAGCGGCGGTTCTCGCTCCATCGTCGCGTCAGATTTCAATGCTGACGGCAAGCCCGACCTCGCAGGGGCAGACACTTTCGGTAATACCGTGAGCGTCTACCTGGGGAATGGCGACGGCACATTCCAGCCGCCCGTAGCGTACGCCGCCGGAAGCCAGCCCGATAGCGTGGCGCTTGGCGACTTCAACCGGGATGGTAAGCCTGACCTGGCGACCGCCAATGAAGTCTCCACCTTCTCCATACTGTTGGGCAATGGAGACGGGAGCTTCCAACCGCCGGTTGAATATCCGACCTCCTATGGCCAGTCGTTAGCAGTAGGAGACTTCAACGGCGACAGTAAAGACGATCTGGCTCTCGCACATTTTCAGTTCCCCTGGACGGCAGGCGTGCTTTTGGGCAATGGCGACGGGACGTTTCAGACCGAACTGCAATATTCGACGGGAGCATATCCCAACGCGGTGGCGGTGTCCGATCTCGATCCAGGTGGCGCAGACGACCTGATGACCGCGAATGGGTACCTCTTTTCACGGCAGAACAGCGTTGACGTAATAAGCATCTTGCTGAACACCGGTGGCACGTTGCTCAAGACAACGAGCTCTGCGAATCCTTCCACCCTGGGACAACCAGTAACATTCACCACGACCGTGAGATCAAGCTTGAAAGGAGTGGGCACGCCAACAGGCAAGGTGATTTTCATGGATGGCGCGCTGCCCCTCGGGAGTGGGACCCTGGCCAATGGCCAGGCCAGCGTCACTACCTCGCGACTGAACCTCGGCATTCACAAGATTCGAGCCAAGTATTCCGGCGACGGCACGTTCAATCCGCACGAGGCGCAGCCAATTGCGCAGAAGGTGGGGCGCTAGCCCTGCATAGGATCTTCGGCTTTACATCGGTGCTCAAGGAATTGCCGGCTCAGGCTTGCCTGCGCATCCGCGAGCCGCTTCAACGACGCGACCGGGGTTTTGAACTCCTGATTGCAGGCAGTGCAGATGGCGACCGCCGGAAGCACTCCGATCCAGTTCACGACCCTCAGGTTTCGTTTTAACGCCATCCTCGCCAGCCCGAAAAATTACAGGTTCTCCAGGAGGAACCTCGCGCGATTTTATTCTGGCTCGCAAGCGGGCCCGCCGCAGAAGAGCTGATCGCTTAAAGCATCTTCTCATCAGGGCGTGATTTTGAAGACAACCCCGCTTCCGGTGCCGCCGAGTTCAGCCGTGCCGAGCACGTTGCCGCTGCCATCTGCGGTCAAACCTCCGGTCGGAAGCCATCCGTCAGCCGCGCCGGTAAACCGGTAGAGGACAGAATACTGCCCGCCGTCATTCACTCGATACACAACTCCACAGCCGAACGAGCAAGTTGAATTGATGATTCCGCCGTAGAAAGTGGCGCCGTAGAAGCTGCCCGCTACATCCAGCAGGCCGCCAGACGGTTCCTCTCCATCCCCCGCCTGCTTGCCAAACGTGTGCAGGACTTTTTCCTTCCCGGTAGCGTCGAGACTAAACACCGCGCCGCAGCCAATCGATCCCAGGGCGCAGGAAGTATTGCCGCCGAACTGAGTCACGCCGTGGATGAGACCAGTTGCCGCGCGCACCAGGCGCCAACGCGGAGAACTCCCGGAAGCGCCGCCTGGAAAGGTATACAGGGTTGTCAGGTTCCCGGCAGTATCCATGCGGAAGACAGTTCCGGCGTTCCCCGCCATGTAACTGCCGCCAGTTGCGCCGTATAGATTGCCCGACTGGTCGCGAATCAGGTCTTGGGGAAATCCTCCGTCCGCCTGTGCGGTGAACCGATATAGCACCGATTCCGTGAGAGCCGGGGTGATTTTGAAGATCACTCCGCAGCCCAGGCTGCCATCGCAGCCAAGCGTGCCGCCAAAGCTTGCCGCTCCATAAAAGTCGCCATGGATCAGCACCAATCCCAGCTCTGGCTGTCCCGGGTTTTGCGCGCCGTCCATGCCTCCGGTGAAACTATGCAGTACGGTGAGCTTGCCGGTCGAGTCGAGTTTGAACACCGTGCCGCAACTGCACGTGGGATCTCCGCCAGCAGAGGTGATTCCGTAGAAGTTTCCCCCGCCGCCGACTAACCTTCCAATCGGAATTCCTCCGTCGCTCCCGCCCGTGAAGCTGTACAGCACGGTCTCTTTGCCGCTGGAATCCAGCTTGAACACGACGCCTTGATTCGAGGCGCCTCCGAATTGAGTCGTCCCGTAGAAGTTGCCCGCTGCGTCGCGGAACAAATCTCCATTGGGAAAGCTGCCATCCGGCCCGCTGAAGGTGTGAACCACTTGAAAATTCTGGGAAGCAGCAGCGCCGGTGAACAGTAAGAGGATTGCAAGTAGGGTTGTTGTAAGCCTCATCGAACGTCTCCCTGTGCCGCGCCCTTATGGATCCCGGCCGCGGCCGTGATTGGCGCTATTCAGGATGGGGCAAAAAGTTATTCCACGCAACGTCCCGCAGAAAATTCGTGTGCACAATTGGTCGTGTAGGACAGCTGCCCTCGGCCTTTTGTCATGTAGGGGCAGCTGCCCTCGGCTGTCCTGGCCAGCGAAGCTGGACAGCGCCGCTGGAATGACAACGTCCGTTCGTCATCCAGTACATAGAGGGCTGCCTTTAGCGATGATGAGTGCAATCGCGATATTTCAATAGCTATCTCCAAATGACGTTTACCCACGGGAATCACGGCACTCGACTGGGGACCGTACCTGTGGGCGGACGGGATCAAGCAGCGCAACTTTGACTTACTCAACTGGTGCAACGGCCAGAACGATCCTCGATGTGATAGCGGGAATCAAAAGGACGTCCGCTTCGGCGATCAAAACGATCAAACGACTTACTGGGGCGATTTCACCCATCCAAGCGCAGCGGGTGCCAAGAAGGCAGCCAAGCAAATGGTCACGTTCTTCACCTCGCAGAGTGGTTCGCAGTTCGTACAGCACTGGAGAGTATTCTGAGCGGAAATTAAATTGCGCTGGCAGGCGACTTATCACCATGGCCGCCTGCCAACAAATCCGACAGGCGGCGACCGGCTCTATCCGCCCTTCATTGCCCCGGTTATGTTCATTGCAGTTCTGGGAAAACGGGGTCAGTGACAAAGCCGTGTAGGCTGTTGTCATTAAGCAAATATACACCGACGACCTTTCCAGAGTTATTTATGCCTGTAGCGAAGGTGCCCATCGCGCCGGGGTAGGCGAAGGAGTAGTACGTTCCATTGATTAAGACAAAAGCACAGTCCAGAACGGTACACGGCCCGGACCGAGTGTACCAGCCAGCAATTGCGCTGCCATCATTGATCCCCAAGGCAGCTGTTCGCATGGCACCAGGGATTTCGACGTGACGAAATTTTCCGTTCTTAATCGCATACCCACAATCATCTCCATAGCCCACGATTTCCCCGAAGTTGTTGATCGCCTCGGCCTGTGCGTAAACATAGTTACCCGGAAACTTGATGGTTCTATAGTGACCGTTCCGCATCATGAAGGCCCGGGTCGTGTAGATGGTTCCAGCGCCGCCCACAATGATCCCCGCGTTATTGATTCCGCTGGCAAAAGTCGCGCTATCGGCACCGTCCTGGAGCGTCGTAAACCCTATGCCGTCGTACAAAAAGCTAACGACCGGGGATTGCCCTGCGTGACCAACAATCACACCCGAGTCGTTGATTCCTAAGGGTATAGTAAATACCGATCCAGGGTAGCTGAAGAAGGTGAATACTCCATTTGTGTAAAGGAAGCCTGTGGAGTCGGAAGCGGAGTTCCGGCCGTAGCTCCCAACAATATCTCCAACGGTGTCGATGGCCATTGCCTCGGTATACGCTGCTCCCGGCACGTCGATCGTTGTGAACGTGGGGTTAATAGTCTTGATCGGCGCAGCCTCTCCTTGCTCTTGCGAGTACGCCAGCGGCACGCAGAGAACGAGTAAGCAGACGGCAAGCGCCTGCTTGTGGAGAAGAATTAGTGCAAAGCTTCGAGAGGGTCTCACCGCGTACCTCCGATATAGGGTCGTCACGGGCTGGGGCTGGGGACGACCGGAACCGCCCGGGAAAGTGTGTGCTCGTCCCTTGTCGGCGTCAAGCGGAAGTAAAACACCGTTTCAAAAGACTTGACGCGCTCGTGAACCTGATTGATGCATGAAAATGGGAGGTAGCGGCGAGCCAACTGTTCAAACCAGGCCTTAACACAAGCCATCCGCCTCCCGGCTTTCACGCTCTGCAAGGGCCTCAGCCTTCCACCGTCGAACCTTAGCGATCGCCAGTAATACCTTATCGTTTGCCAGGAGCCCTTGCCTTCGTCTAGCCGAGTAATCTCGCCGACCATGGGCAAGGGCTCCTACCAGGCGCTCCTAAGTGACTGAATCCCCTCTGTCAACGTCTTGTTAAAAGCTTGTCCGGGTGCCGGATTCCATTGACCCCGGCCCGCTTTCCCGATACATTCCTTACAACGGCGTTTCTCCTGGCCGAGGTTCTGTGACTTCCAGCCAACCACGATTCAGATTCTGGCTCCTCCTTGTTCTTCTGGCGACGGTGTTGGTCCTCGTCCCGGGAGCGCTGGCGGCTGCCCCGGCCTTCGCTCCGCAAGCCAGGCTGGGATTCACCATCGGAGACCAGTGGGAGCCATCGATCGCCGCCGACGGCTACGGGCACGTCTACATCCTTTATCCGCAATATGGAACCATGCCCGGCTGCGCGAATTGCGCCATCCCCACCCTGACCTTGGTGGTCAGCAACGACAACGGATCCACCTTCCAGGCTCCTCGCGCCATCACCCCGCCCGGTTCGGGGCAGTTCGATCCGCAGATCGTGATCGATCCCAATGATCGCCGCACCGTTTACGCCGCGTGGCTGCAGGACAACAAGACTGACGTAGCCGTGGCCAAGTCGTCCGACTTTGGGCAAAGCTGGTCGGTCGTGCTCGCCGTCAAACTCAATGACATCGACAAGCCAACGCTCGCGGTTCGCGGCGAAGACGTTTACGTCGCCTTCAACCACGATCGTCGCATGTGGGTGGCTTCATCGCACGATGGCGGGCTTACCTTCGCTTCTTCGATTGTGCCTTCCGCCGAACGGCTGACCTGGGCCCTGCCCGGTGGCGGGACCGTGGACAACGCCGGGACCGTCTACTTCGCCTGGTCGGGTTATACCCGCAGGGGAGCGCGCGCCGTCAACCTCTACATCAGCCGCTCCAATGATTTGGGGCAAAGCTGGATTAACACGCGCCTCGACACGTCGGGCACGCCGCCCGACTGCTCCGCTTCCAAGTGCGGATGGAATTATCTGGGCGCGCAGATCACCATGACCTCCGACAACGCCGGCACCCTCTTCGCGTTGTGGAACTCGGGGGCGGCCGATCGCAACCCGGAACGGATCTACTTCTCCTCCTCCACGACCGGCGGTTCGACCTGGTCTCCCCGGCTCGATGTCTCCACCGCAAACGGATTTGTCGAGCACGCGTTTCCCGCGATCGCGTCGGGCCCCGCGGGCGACGTTCGCATCGCATGGATGGATACCCGCAACTCTGCGCGCTGGAATACCTACTATCGAAGCTCCACCAACGGTGGTGCGACCTGGTCCCCCGAGGTTCGGCTTTCCACCTACGTGCCGGGCTACAACTACATCAAGCCCGAAGGTTTCGCATTTCCCTTTGGAGATTATTTCGGAATCGCCATTGACAGCCGCGGACAGACCCAGGCGGTCTGGGGCGAGGGCCTGAATTTCAAGTCACCAGGTTCCATCTGGTACACCAGCGGGCGTTAGTTTTTCCTTTTCCTGGCCCGGCGTTCAGCTTACGATAGCGGCCTCGCCGAGATTCTTATGCGGAGGCCTGCTCCATGAGTTTCATGGATGTAAACCTGTGGTCTGTACTCGTGGCCGCCATCGCGACCATGGTCCTCGGATTTCTCTGGTACTCTCCGCTGCTGTTTGCGCGCCCTTGGATGGCGCTCATGGGATACGACCCCAACGACCACGCCAAGCTGGAAGAAATGCGCAAGAGCGCCGGCAAGACCTACGCGATATCTTTTCTCGCCAGCCTGGCGTCAGCGTTTGTACTGGCAAAGATCATTGATGTGGCCTCGGTGAATTCCGTGCTGTACGGAATGAAATACGGGTTCGCAATCTGGCTTGGCTTCGTCACCACGGTGCAACTGACGGGCGCGCTCTTCGGCCGGCAGCCGTTCAAGCTCTATCTCATCAACACTGGATACCAGTTGGTCTGCTACCTCGCGATGGGCGCGATATTGGCACGCTGGCCGCGCTGAAATTGAGAATTGTCATTCCGACCAACGGGAGGAATCTGCTCTCGCTTGCGGTGAGGTGATGCCGGGGCAAGCAGATTCCTCGCCTGCGGCTCGGAATGACAATGTAAAACGGTTCGCGCTGAAATTGAGAATTGTCATTCCGACCAACGGGAGGAATCTGCTCTCGCTTGCGGTGAGGTATTGCCGGGGCAGCAGATTCCTCGCCTGCGGCTCGGAATGACAAGGGGGAAAGCGAGCGCGCGACTCACTCCATCACCAATCCACCCGTCAGGCTCGCCACCCGATCTACGCCGTGCTCACTGCACCAGGTTTCGAGCTCTGCCACAATCTTCTCCGTCGCCACCGGGTCCCAATAACTCGCAGTCCCGATCTGGATTGCCGTGGCGCCTGCCAACATGAACTCAACAATGTCGGCAGCCGTCGAGATGCCGCCCATGCCAATGATCGGAATTTTCACCGCCTTCGCCGCGTCGTACACCATGCGCAAGGCAATCGGTTTGATCGCGGGCCCGGACAAGCCTGCGGTCACGTTCGCAATCCGCGGCTTGCGCGTCTCGGGATCGATTGCCATCGCAATAAACGTATTCACCAGCGAGATCGCGTCCGCTCCGGCTTCTTCGGCTACGTGCGCCATTTGCGCGATGCTGGTCACGTTGGGTGACAGCTTCACGATCAGCGGCCGTTGCGAAATCCTTCGCGCCAGCGTTACCACCTCATCAAGAGACCGCGGATCGCTGCCAAACTGAATCCCGCCGTGCGCGGTATTCGGGCACGATACATTCAATTCGTACGCGGCAATGCCTTCCCCCTCATTCAGAATCTGTAACGTGCGCTCGTAATCCTCGCGCGTGTAGCCAAACACGTTGGCGAACACCACAATGTTTTTGATCTCCCGCAACTGGGGCAGCTTTTCGTCCACAAACGCGCGCGCGCCAATGTTCTGCAATCCAATCGCGTTCAGCATTCCCGCCGCTGTCTCGTACAAACGCGGCGGAGGATTGCCGGTCATCGGCTCGCGCGAAAGCCCCTTCACCACAAATCCGCCGAGCCGGTCCAGATGGACGACATCTTCGAATTCCACTCCATAGCCGAAAGTTCCGCTGGCCGCAATCACAGGGTTCTTCAACTGAATGCCGGCAACGCTGACGGAGAGGTCAGTCAATCGCTGTGGGGTTGGCGTCATCGGACATCCCCATTCACTATGTATGAAGCCGGTTTGATGTCCTCTGCACGGTTGCGTTTTGTGGGTTTCACGCGCTCGGGAGAAGAGGAATTGTCGGCATGATGGGCCAGCGCCTCGGTCAGAACTCGCCCGCTTGCGTGGGTGGGAGCGTTGATGCCCAGCACCGACGCCAGGGTCACGGCCAGGTCCACCGGTTCCGCGTGTGCATGATAGGTCCCCGCCTGGAAGGGCAATCCATAGAGCGCAAGCGGCACATGCGTATCGTAGCTGTAAGGCGAGGCGTGATCGGTGCCCGAGGCGGTTCCGACCGTAAAAGGGGCAGGAACGCCCATGACGTACCACCCGCCAAGGGGGGAATAGCTGTGCGCGTATCTTTCGCCTTCCTCGGTGGCGGGAGTTTTGAATTCGGCGAGTTGTGACTTGGTGTAGTACGCGCGAATTCCCACCTGCTTCATCGCGTCACCAACCGCGCGCTCGGCGTCGTCTTCTTTCACTCGGGCGGCGGTGAATGCTCCGTCATTGAGCCAGGCAAGCGGATAGTCGAACGTCTGCACATACTCGGCCTGCTTGCCGAACCGGCTCGAAAGGGCAGTATTCATCTGCTTGCGCAACGTGCTGGCAGCCAGGTTGGCGGCGGGAATTCTCCACTTTGCGGCGGTTGCAGGCAGCGGCGCGGTGCCATGATCGGCCGAGAGCGCAATCCATACGTTGGCCATGCCCAGCTGATGACCAAGGAAGGTGAAAAAATCGGCAAGCTGCCGGTCCGTGGCCAGGACCATGGCCTCCATCTCCGGAGAGTCCGGTCCCACCTGATGTCCAAGAATGTCATTCGCCGAAAGGCTGATCGTGAGCAGATCGGTCGCCGGTCCAGCCCCCAGGCGCTCATAGGTGATCAACTCGCGCGCAAACTCAAATTCGTAATCATTGGCGAACGGCGTCGAACCGACTACTTCGTAGAACCCGCGCGCCCCCGCCGTAGTCGAACGCAGCACGTTGCCGCTCGCGTCCTTCCACTCGCGATTGAAGTATTTTTCCGCGCGCTGGCTACTGTTGAATTCCTGCGCCCACTTCGGCAGGTCGTTTCGATAATAGGTCGAAGTGATCCATGCGCCAGTCTTGTAATCAATCCAGTACGCCCCGTCTGCCGAAAAGCCGTTGGTAAGAATCGCGGCGCGGTCCTTGAGCGCGATCCCGAATACACGCGCCTTGCCCTGCGTCGCCAGCTTCAACTCGTCGCCCAGCGTGTCAGCCTGCAGGTTGTGCGGAGAGGATCCGGGACCACTGGTGTCCCCGCCGACGATCTTCGTCGCATCGTCCTGCACCGAGGTCACCGTCTTCTTTTTCTGGGGGTCCCACCATTCGTTGGCGATAATTCCGTGCCCGTTGGTGTAAGCGCCGCTGCCTAACGTGGCATGTCCAGGGGCAGTGCGCGTGTTTGCATAATCGTAATTGCAATCGGGGAAGTATGCGCCGTGGTCCAGCAGCAGGCGGAAGCCGCCCTCGCCGAACTGGTCGCGATACCGTTCCAGGTAGTCCCCGCGAAACTGGTCAATGGCTACGATGACAATCAGCTTGGGGCGCGCGTTATAAGCCGATCCGAAAGAAGTGGTAAGCAGGCCGACAGTAATCAGGCTGACGACCAGCACCCGCCAGGGGAATCTCATCGCGATGTAGTGTACAGCGTGCGATCAGCCACGCCAATGGTTCCACTCATCCGTGACGCCATCCTGAGCCGCAGGCGACGAATCCTGCGTGCACTAGAATGATCCGACGGTGAACCGCAGCCGAACAACCTGGGCGCTCGCCACCTACGCGCTGATAGTCTTCGCATTTCGCGTCGGTATCACTCGCACGGTCGTTGCCGCCAGCCTTGGTGCGCGCTTGCCGTACGCCCTGGCGAGCTTCGTCCTTCTCCTCGCACCGCTGTGGTTTTTCGGATTCGGCGCCGGCGATTGGCTGCGCGAGCGAGTCAAGTCCCGTGCGGCGAGGATTCTCCTGCCCTCTGCACTGGGCCTTCCAGCGCTGCTGTTCAACCTTTTCGAGCCTGTTCATCACTGGCTCCCTGTCATCTGGATGTTCATGCTGCCAGTGATTCTCGCGATCTTGCTTGAGACTTCATCCCATGCGCCCAAGATCACCTGGCAGGATGCGGTTGTTCTGGCAAGCCTGGTTGCAATCTATATGACTCACCTGTTGCAGCCCGCGTGGCAAGAGGATGGACTGGCGGCCCTGCCAAAGCTCTACGTGGCCGACCTGGTCCTTTACCTGTATGGAGTGGTTCGAAGCCTGGAAGGAATGGGCTATTCATTCATTCCGACACGCAGAGCAGTATGGATCGGACTTCGCGAGTGGCTGTTCTATGCTCCGATCGGAATCGGGCTTGGATTGGCCCTGCACTTCATCCACTTTCACCGCGGCGTTCCAACCGCAATCGCAGCCCTGGCCGCTATCTTCGGCACATTTCTTTTGGTCGCGATCCCGGAAGAGATGTTCTTCCGAGGTATTCTCCAGAACCTGCTCGAAACGCGCTTCGGACGCTATGGCGGGTTGCTCATCGCGGCCACCCTCTTCGGACTCTCGCACTTCAACAAGCGCGCCGTCTTCAACTGGAGATACGTCATTCTGGCCACGCTTGCCGGAATCTTCTATGGCCGAGCCTGGCGCGCCAACCGTCAGATCCTGGCCTCCGTGATTACCCACACTGCCGTGGACGTGGTCTGGTCGCTGTGGTTCCGGTAATCTGTGCAGCGACAGCCGCCCCCGGCTGGCCAGTCGAGCGAAGGTCCGACGACGAGTCCGCTCTCGCCCGGGGTTCCTCTCATGGCTTGACGGGGACGCTGTAGTGCGAGGCAATCACCTGCCATTTGCTACCCACTTTCATCCACACATCGGTGAGCCGGTCGTGATACTCGTAGGGCTTGCCGTTGGACCTCCCTTTTTCGTGATACGCGCCCGTGACCACCGCGGTGTTGCCATGCAGTCGCAGCTTGAGGTCTGCAAGTTCCGCCACCTCCACCTGCACCGACGCATCGGCGGTGTGGGTGATATAGCCTTCTTTCCCGTAGGTGCTGCCGTCCTCGACCGTGATGATGAAACCGTCGGCGAGCAATGTGGACAACAAAGAAATTTCACGATGCTTGTAAGCCTCGGTCCATTTCTTTTCCAGCGCCAGCACATCGCCAGACCCCGCCGCGCCCTGCTGCGAAGCCGCTATGGTCGGGAGACAACACAGCAAAACAACCATCGCGAGCCGTTTCCGCGTCATGGTTTTTTCTTGCATACTCTGCCTTTCGCGCCAAGTCTCTCGTGAGGAACCCGCGCGGAAAGGCGCAACCATCGGCCCATTTTCGTGTAGGGACAGCCGCCCCCGGCTGTCCCCCACACGGTTCGAAACCGCCGCCATAGCACTCCTCCTCTCTTTCCGGTACATTAAATAGCTTCCATGCTTGAGCTTGGTTTTGTCCGCAACAACCTGTCCCTGGTCGAGGAAAAGCTGCGCCAGCGCGGTATGGATCCGGCTGACGTCCTCAAGGATTTCCGCGACGTTGACACGCAGCGCTCGCAGGCCATCACCCAGGCCGAAGCTCTGAAAGCTCGCCGCAACCAGGCCTCGGAGGAAATTGCCAGGCTGAAAAAATCCGGCCAGGACGGCACCGCGCAAATGGCGGAGACCAAGGCCTTGCGCGAGCAGATACAGGAAAAGGAAAAAGCGGCGACCGATCTCGAAACCCGCTTGCGCGACATCCTCGCTGGCATCCCGAATATCCCCAGCGACAAAGTTCCCGTTGGCAAGTCGGCCGACGACAACGTCGAAGTCCGCCGCTGGGGTGCACCGCCGCAATTCGATTTCACTCCCAAGGCGCACTGGGACCTTGGGGAAAAGCTCGGGGTCCTCGATCTGGAGCGGGCCGCAAAACTTTCCGGCGCCCGTTTCGCAGTCTATTGGGATCTCGGCGCCCGCCTCGAGCGCGCCCTTGCCAACTTCATGCTCGACCTCCACACTCGCGAGCATGGATATACCGAAGTCCTTCCGCCCTACCTGGTGAACTCTGATTCCATGTACGGCACCGGCCAGCTTCCCAAGTTCGCCTCCGACTCGTTCAAGGTGTCGCACGGCGACAAAGACCTCTGGCTGATTCCGACCGCCGAGGTTCCGGTCACGAACCTCTATCGCGACGAGACGCTCGACGCATCACGCCTGCCTCTATCGCTTACGGCCTACACCCCCTGTTTTCGCAGTGAAGCCGGCTCCTACGGTAAAGATGTTCGCGGCATCATCCGCCAGCACCAGTTTCAAAAAGTCGAATTGGTCAAATTTGCAAGACCGGAACAGTCTTACGACGAACTGGAAAAGCTGACCAGGAATGCCGAAGAAGTCCTGCAAAGACTGGCCCTGCATTATCGAGTGGTGGCGCTTTGCACCGGCGACATGGGCTTTTCCTCCGCAAAGACGTACGATATCGAAGTCTGGCTTCCGGGCCAGCAGTTGTTCCGCGAAATTTCGTCGTGCTCGAACTTTGAAAGTTTTCAGGCGCGACGCGCGAACATCCGCTACCGTCCGGAAGGGAAGAACAAAAACGACTTCGTGCACACGCTGAACGGCAGTGCTCTGGCAGTCGGGCGCACCTGGGTTGCGATTGTCGAGAATTATCAGCAGGCCGATGGCAGCGTCATCATTCCGGAAGCCCTTCGGCCTTACCTGGGCGCCGATCGCATTGTGCCGAAAAAGTTCTGAAGCAACTCGGCAGTCTGCTCGACATCTACGTTGCGTAGCAAAGGAGTAGAAACTAGACTTGGACAGGGCAGAGGTCAGCACCAGTGTTCAGGGCGCGCCCACGGTGCCGATGAACGCCATTTGGCGCACAATTCGCGGCTACATCCTCTGGTCATACGAGCGCGGGACCATTCAGTACGACATCATGGTCACGCTGATCCTGATTTTCGTCTTCTTTTCACCCTACTGGATCAATTTCAAAGACAAACCAGTGGAGCACATCCCGCATCGTACCGAAGTAGTGGTCGCACCCGACGGGCACGGCGGCTTCGTTTATGACATTGAAGGCGCAGCCGTTTCAGGCCACGACGACGCGCAGGTTCGGGCGGAACTGCTCAGGATCATCGAGCCGATCTCGGGCGAAGTCAGTATCTCGAAAGTGGACACTGTCCGCGATCGCGCGGGCCGCATTTTGCAGTACAAAGTCTGGGTGCAAAGGGAGTAGTTGCGGTAACGACGAACTAACGATGAAACCGTTTCTGCAATCTCTGCTCGCTCTGTTTGTGCTCGCCGTCGGCGGCCTGGCTTCGGCACAATCAAACTCCGACCTCGAAAAAGTTCTCAATCAGATGGATGTCGCGGCCAGGAACTTCCGCACCACCGAGGCGGAATTCGTCTGGAACCAGTATCAGAAAGTTGTGGACGAGACCGATACGCAGAAAGGGAAAGTGTATTTTCGGCGCACCGGGAACGAGGTCCACATGGCTGCCGACATCACCGAACCGGACCGCAAATACATTCTCTTTACCGACAGCAAGGTCCAGATTTATCAGCCCAAGATCGAACAGGTCACTTCCTACAATGCCGGCAAGGACCGGGCAGCATTCGAAAGCTACCTGGTGCTCGGCTTCGGAGGCGGCGGCCACGACATGTTGAAGTCGTTCGACGTGAAGCACCTGGGCACGGAAAAAATCGAAGGACAGGATACGGCCAAGCTCGACCTGGTTCCCAAGACGTCCAAAGTGCGCAACGTGTTCTCGCACATCATTCTCTGGATCGATCCTGCGCGCGGCGTCTCGGTGCAGCAGCAACTGTTCGAACCTTCCGGAGACTACCGCCTGGCCAAGTACTCGAACATCCAGATCAATCAGAAGATTCCCGATTCAGTGTTCAAATTGAAAACCACCGGCAAGACCAAGTTCTTGTCTCCACAGGGGTAATCAGCTGGTTTCCTGCTCCGGATTGCGATGAAATCGGTCCAAAGATAAGGGCTGAAAATCGTCACGTGAGCCGCTATACTACCCCTGCGCAACTTTCGGCCACGACCGGAAGACTCCACCGCGCAAAAGAATGTGGGTTTCATGGCCAAAGTTTTCACCATTCCTGTAGTTCCCCCGGTAGGACGGAAACGCCGCGAACGCACCTCGGACCCTCGCTACGTGGATGGTCAGCGATTGCTGGTTGAGGCCATGAGGTATTTGACCCAGGCAGACCCCGTCACCAACCGCGCCGCGATCGAGTTGCTGAGCGAACATGTGCGCACCCGTTTTCGCATGAGCGACTCTCCTTTGGCGTAAGCAGGTTGGGCAAATCAGGAACAAAACCATGATTGGGCTGCCGTCTCCCACTGTCAGTTGAGTGATGACTTTGGGTCATCCCGCAGGCAGTCACATTTCTCTTGACTTAAATACCACGCACACTAAACTTCTCGCCTAACCGCACGTTTACTCTCGTTTCAAAGCAGCGCAAGAGGGGGAATGATGCTCCAGGCAAGGCACTTACGTCTCTCGGTTGTTCTGTTGACAGGGATTCTCTGCATTGGCCTCACAGCCGTCGCGCAGCAGATCACAGGCGATATCACCGGAGTTGTGACCGACAGTACAGGCGCGGTGCTGCCCAATATCTCCGTGACGGCCGTGAACAACGACACCGGCCTGTCCCGCGAGGCCACCACCAGCGACTCTGGCAACTTTCGTTTTCCCCAACTGCCAATCGGTTCCTACAAGGTCACGGCCAGCGCCCAGGGATTCAAGACGGTAATCCAGACGGCGCAGGTTGTGGCGGGCGGCATCATTCGCGCCGACTTTAAGCTTGCCGTGGGCCAGCGTAACGAAACCATCGAAGTCGAAGGCCAGGCCCCGCTCGTCGATTTATCGCCCAACGAGAATAACTATGTAGATCGCGAGAAGATCGAAAACGTGCCCTTGAACGGACGCGATTTCAACTCACTGCTGGCCATCACACCCGGCGTGCAACGCGATCCCGGCGGCGGCTTCCTTGCGGTGAGCATCAACGGCTCTCGCACCACCTCGAACAACTACTTCATTGACGGCCTGTACAACAATGATCGCTACTACGGCGACTCGGCCATTAATCAGACCGGCATTCTCGGAATTCCCGCCGTCACCTTTCCGCCGGACGCGATTGAAGAATTGAGCGTGCAGGAAACGCCGTCGTCCGAGTTTGGCGTAAAAGGCGGCGCGCCCATTCTCATCAATATGAAGAGTGGTACCAATTCCTGGCACGGCGGCGCGACCTGGGTCAACCATAGCGGCATTGGAGACGCAGACAACTATTTCGCCAACCACAACACCGACAACTGCGCGAGTCCTGGCGAATGCCGTCCGACTCCGATTCACAACAATCAGTTTCACGCCAATATCGGCGGGCCCATCATCAAGGACAAGGCTTTCTTTTTCCTGTTCTACGAAGGGCAGCGGAACAAGACCGAAGCGGTAAAGTCTCGTCAGGTTCCGACTCAGGCTGCGGTCAATGCCGCGATCGCCGATATTGCCGCCGCCGGGCTGAACATCGATCCGGTGGGACAGGCGTTACTGAATTTCTTTCCCATCGACACCAATCCCACCAACCAGGGCGCAGCCAACGGTGTGGGGACTTTCACGCAACACACGCCGAGCACCGCCAGCAATAACGAATTTGGCGTGAAGTTCGATTACAAGCTCAACAACAGCAACTCCCTCGCTGTCCGCTACATCTTCGGAGACAGCTTGCAGAACGGACCGCCGTTCGCCGGTCTACCGCCAACTCCAACGCTTCCACAAAACCTTTTCAATTCCATCGCGCCCTCGCGGGCTCAACTGGCGGGAGTGAGTTGGACCTGGAATATTTCCAATAACAAGATCCTGGAAAGCCGCCTGGGCTATACGCGGTTTTCCCAATTGATTGATGTCAACAATAAGGTCGATCCCAAGAGCCTGGGAATCGATACCGGTCCGCTGGGCGCCGAGGATTTCGGAGTTCCCTACGTCTACATGTACCACCTTGGATACGGCGGCTACATCGGCGGGGTGCAGGGCTATCCGCTGATCACGCGTCCCGATGCGACATGGGATTGGTCGGAGCACCTGTCCTGGGTGAAGGGCAATCACACGATCAAGCTGGGGGGAAATTTCCAGCGCGCCTATACCAACAGCACGCGCAATGAAGCCCGAACCGGCCTGGCCGTGGGATACTTCAGCTACTACAACTCAATCGTTCCCGGTGCCTACGGCTACTTGAACGTGCAAAACGACATCGAGCAATTGTTGCTGGGAAAGGCTGATCTCGCCGACCGCAGCTTCGGCGATACTCACCGCCACATCACCCAGAACACAGTGGGCTTTTATGCGCAGGACGATTGGAAGATCAAGCCTCGACTAACGATCAACTACGGGCTGCGTTACGAGGTCAACGGAACCGTACGTGATAGCAACAATCTCGAGTCCATCTTCGATCCCACGACGGGTTTCCAAAAGGTGGGCTCCGGGATTGACGGAATTCACAACGTGGACTTCCACGATTTCGGCCCGCACGCCGGTTTCTCCTGGGATGTTTTTGGCAATGGCAAGCTGGCCGTTCGCGCCGGCTACTCGCTAAGTTTCGACGTGGCGAATTTCGGGGCCCTTGCCTCGCCGTACTCGTTTGCGCATGCCCGGACTGGAGTCTTTACTCAGGCCAATCTGGGGTTCTTCAATGTCTCGAACTTGTCGGATGTGGGCGGCGGCGGCGGTTCGGGTGCACTGCCCACCGATCCCACCGCAAGTTGCTATGACCCCGTCACTCGCACCGGTGATTACATTTGCTTTGACTCGGCGACCAATGGGCCGCTTTTCGGTGCATCGCCATCGGGAATTGCCCCCTTCAACGCTTTCAACGTCGTCAAGAACTTCAAGACACCGCGGTATCACAACTTCAATTTCAGCGTCCAAAACGAGGTGTTCAGGAACAACGTCCTGACGCTCACATATTCGGGTCAACGTGGACGTGATCTGCTCATCTACTACGACGCGAACGCATCGCCGCTCGGCAGCCCTTGCACGTCGGAGTCCTCCTGCGACCCGCTTCGGCCCTTGTCGAGCAAGTTCGTTGATCCGGGGAGTGGCGGTCCACTGATCCGCCATCTCATCACTGCCACCAATGAAGGCGAATCGACCTACGACAGCCTGCAGTTGTCCTATAACCAGCGGGCGTGGCACGGCCTGGATACTCAGTACAACTTCACCTGGAGCAAGTGCTTCGACTTCAATTCCGTCAATCGCGGCGGGCAGGGAAACTATCCTCAAATTAACAATGACAATCCTGTGGGCAGCACCGCCCTGGCCCATCCCAATTTCAAAGAGAGCCGCGGGCTTTGCGACCAGGATGTTCGCTTCAACTTCAATGTGGGCGGGGTGTATAACCTTCCCGCAATTCCCCATCTCGGGCGTATCGCCGGACAGGGTTGGGCGCTTAGCACGATTTTCACCGCGTTGAGCGGCCACCCCTTCAGCCTGTTCAAGAACGGATCCAGCGATCCTTCGGGACAGGGTCTGACTGGTTCAGCGATCCGCGCAGATTGGGACGGCGGCCCGATCACCATCAACTCACGCAACCCCGACGCCTACATCGTAGGTAACTTCAGCGTGCCCGGGGCGGGAACGGTCGGCAACACGCGCCGCAACACTCTGATTGGTCCCGGCCTCAGCCAGTGGGATATGTCGCTGATCAAGAACACCAAGATCAACGAAAGACTCACGGTCGAGTTGCGCTGGGAGGTCTACAACATTCTGAACCGCGCGAATTTCTCGCGGTTCAGCCTGGACAACGGAATTCAAAGCAGCACCTTCGGCACTCTGTCTGAAACCCCCGATGTGGCTGCCGGCAATCCCGTAATCGCGCAAGGCGGTCCAAGGAATATGAACCTGGCGCTGAAGTTCAGGTTCTAGGCCATCGAGTAATGGACGTCATCCCGGGCCCGGCTTAAATGCGCAGGCTTCGGGATGACGTCAGTTTTTTGGGGATAAAGATGTTCTCTCTTGCGCGTCCCTTGTCGTTGATGCCGTCCTGACCCGAAGAAGGAAGGATCTTGCGTGCACAACTGTGACGCCGCGCTGTGGTAGACTCCCTTTTTCTTCTCTATGCGGTTTCTTCGGCCTGTGGTTCCGGTCCTCTTCCTGCTTTGTTCAGCGGTTGCGACGACACCAGCGAGCAAGCGCGCCGCCGCGGCTTCCACCCGTCCCAATATCATCCTGATCACGCTGGATACCACCCGTGCCGATCGCATGGGTTTTCTCGGTTCTAAGAAAGGTCTCACCCCGAACCTCGACGGAGTAGCGAAGAACGGCATCACGTTTTCGCACGCGTTCTCGCATGTGCCGCTCACCACGGCTTCACACACAACCATCCTTACCGGCACTTATCCGCAATTCAATCATGTGAATGACTTCGGCATTCCGCTATCGCCGAAGCTGCCGTACCTGCCCGACATCCTGCACCAGAATGGCTATCACACCGGCGCTTTTGTGGGATCGCTGATCCTCGATCCTCTCGATGGAACAGCTCCTGGCTTCGATCGCGGCTTCGATGTCTACGACGCGAACTACCATCTCAAGCGTCATGGCGGCGACCGCTACAAGACCGTCGAACGCCGCGCAGGCGCGGTGGTGGATCACGCCTTAGCGTGGCTCAGCCAGGTTCCGAACGGCCCCTTCTTCCTCTGGGTGCACTTGTACGATGCGCACGATCCCTACGATCCTCCATCGCCATTCAAGGAGAAGTTCGCAGCCGACCTGTATGACGGAGAGATCGCATATGCCGATGCGTCGCTGGGCAAGCTCTTCGCAGAACTGAAGAAGCATGGCCTCTACGACGAGACCATGATCGCGATCATGGCGGACCACGGAGAGTCCCTTGGCGCGCACGGCGAGAATACCCACGGAGTGTTTCTGTACGACGAGACATTGCATGTGCCGCTGCTCGTCAAGCTTCCGCTGAACCGGCTTGCCGGAAAGCAGGTCGAAACCCGGGTCAGCATGGTGGACGTCGCACCTACTTTGCTGGACGAGGCTGGCATCGCAGTGCCCAAAGAAATGCAGGGGGAATCGCTGGCGAAGATCATCAAGCCTGCCGCCAATGCGGGCGAGGCGGAAGACCGTCCAGCGTACGCGGAGACTGACTATCCTCATCGCGCCTTCGGTTGGAGCGCATTGCGGTCCATGCGGACGGGGAAGTATTTGTTCATCCAGGCGCCCGACCGCGAACTGTACAACCAAAGCGCAGACCCGGATGCCGCGCACAACCTAGCCGCGAATTCCAAAGCGGTTGCCGACACGCTGGCATCGCAACTGGATTCATTCCGTACGAAGACGAGTCAGAGCCTGGTGAACCTGGCCAAGCCGGACCCCGAGCAGATGCAGAAGCTGCAAGCGCTCGGATACGTCGCCTCGAATGAGAGCGCCAAAGAAGAGAAGTACCTGGCCGGGGCTGATCCCAAGAGCAAGATCGAGATCTCGAATCTCCTGCACGACGCCATGTTCGACGTGGAGAATGGGTTATACGAGAAAGCCATCCCGCTGCTTGAGCGCACCCTGAAAGAGCAACCCGACATGCCCGTCGCCAACATGCAGTATGGCATGGCGCAGGCACGTCTGAAGCGTTACGACAAGGCCGTCGAGCCACTAAAAAAGGCGGTCGCGCTTCAGCCTGACAACGGCATGGGCCACTATGAACTTGGGCTTGCGCTTTTTGAGACGGGCGACTGGAAAGGCGCCGCCCCGCAGTTCGAGGCCGCCGTCGAGCGCGCGCCGCGCTGGGCTGACGCTCACTTCTCGCTGGGTTCCGTCTACGCCCGTATTGACCGCGTTCCCGATGCGATGACTGAGCTCACTACGGCCCTCACGCTCAATCCCGATCACTACCGTGCCAACCTCCTGCGCGGGCGCATTCTGTTCTTGCAGGGCAATGCTCTCGGAGCTCTCGACAACCTGCGCAAAGCCGTCGAGGTGCAGCCCGATTCGCGCGAAGGGCATGAATTCCTGGCACAAGCCTATGCCAAGCTAGGGCGCACCTTCGACGCGCAGGTTGAGCACGGCAAGGCGCTTCAGCTGGAAGTGCCGCAACCCTGATCTCGCTTCCTCGCCAGCAGCGCCGCCGCGAACACAATGATCACCGGATAGCATTCCAGCGTGTAGCGCGGCTCGGGATTCTCCAGCGTTGATAGGAACGCTGTCCGGACCAGGACGAACAGCAGCAACATCCCTGAAGGCGGCTGCAATTCTCCCCGGAATATTCCCCCGATCCCGGCGCTGACATAGAGGAGCCCAATCACGCCGAGCGACACGGCCAGGACCGACCATCGCAAATCGTCGTCGAACTCCCACCAGCGCGTATCGGAGGGAAGCATCTCGGTCCGCGGGCGCAGCCACATATCGGCAACCCGGGCCAGCGGAAGCCAAAGGTGATAGCGAAACGTCGCATCATGAATGCGCTTCTCGGCGAGCTGCTCAAATCGCGCGTCAAGCGCCGGGGTAACGTGAAGCGCATGATTGTAGTCGTCGATCAGACTCTCCGTCTCGTCCTGCTGCTGTTCAGAGTCGAAGGCGCGCGATGGAAGCTTCTCCGCGTCTATCGCGCTTCCCGGCACCGGCCAGTACAGTTCCTCAACCGAGGCATAATCAATGATCCAGGTCTTGACCCAATGGTTGAATCCCGCGGGCACGAATTCATTCTCTTCGTTCGCATATCGCGGCGCGAGCGGCTGGAAGCGGTGCATGGTGTGCAGGTTCCGGATGGTCCAGGGGACGAGGGGCGCAAGTGAGGTCCCCGCCACAATCAGGCCGGCGAAGATGAGACGCGAGTACGCTTGTCGGCGCGAGACTCGCTTCAGCACCGACCATGCGAGGTAAAGGCCGGTCGCCACAAGCAGCAATCCCCCGTCGGGACGCAGCAGGATAGCGGCAGCGATGGCAAGGCCACAGCCAAGCCATGGCATCCAGGTACCCGTATCTGATTCCTGAAGACCCACAATGGCGAGGTCGAGCGCCAGCGCGGTAAAGAAGATTTCCCATGTCTCGGTGAGCGCGGCTGCGGTGTAGTTGGCGAAGAAAGGACACAGCGCGGCGAGTAAGAATGCAATGCGTGCCGCTCTCGGTGAGACGACACGCCTCGCGATGTCCGCAATGAGCAGGCAGGTGCACAGGTCCACCAATACTTGCATGAACAGCACAGCGCGATAATGCTCCATGCCGAAGATTGCGAACATGGCGGCGAGAAATGCTGGATATCCGGGAAGGCGAATGTAAGTGGGAACCAGCGTTGTCCCGTCCGTGACCGCGTAGACCCTATGCTGCAGCCAGTTTTTGGCGATGTCGCCGTAGATGAACGAATCGGTGGTGATGGCCGGGAAGCGAAAGATGAAGATCAGGCGAAGGGCAATCCCGGCCAGGGTAGCGATCAGGAAGAATCGCGAATGTTTGCGCAGCAATTCACGCACGCAGTGAATATACCGTGTTTTGGAAAATCCAGTCCTTCGACTGACGTCATTCGCGAGCCCGAAGCATTCCGCGTGCACAATCTGGGTTCGCTGCCCGCCAATCGCCATGATGGATCAGGTTTGACCACCATTTCGCACCAGCTTAGGATTGAACTGACCAATCTTCATGGCCAAGCAGGTTTTTTACGATCCCGAGCAGGTCCGGTGGCGTCGCCTCCGACCGCTGCTTGACGTAGTTGCAGTGACCCTTTCCTTGCTTGTGGTGTTTTCCGTGTACGCGGCGCTGCGCAGCGAGCCTCTGCCCGAGGTTTTGTGGCCGACGCTGAAACGGCCCTACCATGCCTTGAAGGAAAAGGAGAAAGAGCGCGCGAAAGAGAAGCGCCGCCTCGCCGCGAAACATGGACATCGCAAATCGAAAGGCGCTCCTTCTCAGGTCAAGCTGAACGATCAGGAAGGCATCCGCGCCGCGTTTTATGTCTCCTGGGATGCAGCCAGCTTCTCGTCCCTCCGCGAGTACGCCCACCAGATCGATTTGCTCTATCCCGAATGGCTGCACGTGCTCACCCCGGACGGCCAACTCCAGGGGGTGGATGAGCAGACCAATAAATTCTTCGACGTGATTCAGGACGGCTCGGTGCACTCGGTGGACGACCGCGTCATGCCCTTTCTCAAAAGCGAAGACGCCAACATGGAGGTCTTCCCGCTGGTAAACAACTTCGACGGGAATGACTGGGTGGATATTGCCGATTTCCTGAACAACGCCGAGGCGAGAAATCGTTTCCGGCAGCAGGCCGACAGTTTTCTCGCCAGCGATCGCTATCGCGGGCTGATGGTGGATTTCGAGGCGTTTCCCACCAGGGGCCAGCCCGGCTACATGGCATTGCTGCAGGAGTTGTCAGGCGACCTGCACGGCAAAGGAATGAAGCTGTATGTCAGCGTGCAGGTGCGCAACGAGGATTTCAATTACCGCGCCGTCGCCAACCTGGTAGATGGCGTCGTCCTCATGAACTACGACGAGCACTACCCCTATCCGGGAACCGCGGGTCCGGTTGCATCGCAGGACTGGTTCACCGCCAATATCGTGTCTGCGGAAAAAAGCGTTCCTCGTGAAAAACTGATCTGCGCCATCGCGAATTACGGCTACGACTGGGTGCGTCTGCCGAAAAAGGGCAAGCTTCCCGACGGCGTAAAACCCACCACCAACGTCTCCGTGCAGGAGGCCTGGCTCAACGCGCGCGACTCGGAAGAAGACATTGATTTCGATTCCGATAGCCTGAACCCGCACTTCAGCTATATGGACGAGCGCAACCTGCCGCATGATGTCTGGTTCCTCGATGCAGTGACCGCCCTCAACCAGATGCGGGCGGCCCAGGGCCTGGGCATTCAGACGTTCGCGTTGTGGCGGCTGGGCGCAGAAGATCGTTCGCTGTGGCGGGTGTGGGACATGCCGGGAGATCCCGGCGCGCCCGAGAAGCTGAAAGATGTTCCTCCCGGCCAGGACGTGGACATGGAAGGCCAGGGCGAAGTGCTCCGCATCGAAGCCAAGCCTTCGAATGGCCAGCGCGAGATCACCGTGGACCAGGACGCGCAGCAGATCACCGATGAGACCTTTGATCCGCTGCCCGAGCCTTACCGCGTGGCCCGCTATGGTTCCAGCCCGAACCAGGTTGCGATCACATTTGACGATGGCCCCGATCCGGAATGGACGCCCAAGATCCTGGACGTGTTGAAACGGGAGAACGCCCCGGCGACATTTTTTCTGATTGGGATCCAGGCCGACAAATTTTCCGATATCACCGCGAGGGTTTATCGCGAGGGGCACGAGATCGGGAACCACACCTTCACCCATCCCGACATCAGCAACATTTCGACGTCGTTCATCCGGGCAGAGCTGAACATCACCGAGCGCCTGTTCGCGAGCCGCCTGGGCATGCGAACCATTCTGTTCCGGCCGCCGTACTCGATCGATCAGGACCCCGACACGGCCGACCAGGTGCGCCCGCTCGAGCAAACCCAGGACATGGGGTATGTCACGGTGGGCGACAAGATCGATCCCAACGACTGGAAGGACAATCCCCGCCGCACGGCCGAGCAGATTTCCGCCGACGTGATGGCCCACCTGCCTCCGTGCGCGCCCAATGATCAGCGCTGCGGCAACGTAATCCTGCTGCATGACGGCGGCGGTGATCGCCGCGAAACCGTGCGTGCGCTGCCCATGATCATTGAAGGTATTCGCGCGCGCGGCTACCAGGTGGTTCCGCTCTACCAGTTGCTGCACAAGACTAAAGCCGATGTGATGCCGCCGATCCCCCCGAATGAGCGCTGGGCCGCGCGTGTGAGCTTTGTAGCCTTCTGGCTGTTTGACGTAAGCATCAAGGGCATCACCCTGGTCTTTTTCCTGGGGGACTTGTTGATGACCGGACGCCTGCTTTTCATCGGGGCCTTCGCCATCTATGACCGTGTGCGCCAGCATCGTTACGGAACTCCGCAAGAGGAGCAGAGATACTTGCCCAACGTAGTTGTGTTGGTGCCGGCTTACAACGAAGAAAAGGTGATTGAGCGGACGATTCGCTCCGTGCTGGATTCGACCTATCCGCATTTGCGGGTGATCGTCGTGGATGACGGCTCCAAGGATCGCACCCTCGAAGTAGCGCGTGCAGCCTTCAGGTCTGAGCAAGCTGTGGGGCGAGTCACCGTTCTCACCAAGAGAAACTCGGGCAAGGCAGAGGCGCTGAACTTTGGGCTGGATCGGATCCGGGACGATGAAGAGATCTTCGTGGGCATTGATGCCGATACCGTCATCGCACCGGACGCCATCGCCAGGCTGGTGCCGCACTTCTTGAACTCGAAGGTGGGTGCGGTTGCCGGGAACGCCAAGGTTGGAAATCGCGTCAATCTCTGGACACGATGGCAGGCCCTCGAATACATCACCAGCCAGAACTTTGAGCGGCGCGCGCTGAACACCCTTGCCGCGGTGAGCGTGGTGCCCGGAGCGATCGGGGCATGGCGGGTGCAGGCTGTGCGAGAGGCCGGAGGCTATCACACCGACACCGTCGCAGAAGATGCCGACCTGACCATGGCGCTGCTGCGCCGCGGGTATCGGGTCGAGTACGAAGACCTTGCCCTGGCTTTCACCGAGGCCCCCACCAGTGCAAATGGGCTGATGCGGCAACGCTTCCGCTGGTCGTTCGGAATTCTGCAAGCGGTGTGGAAGCATCGCGGCGTGTTCGCGCGCAAAGGCGTGCTGGGCTGGGTGGCATTGCCGAACATCGTGATCTTCCAGATTCTGCTGCCGCTGGTGTCTCCCTTCATTGACCTTATGTTTGTTTTCGGAGCGGCGTGGTATGGAATCCAGAAGTGGTATCACCCGGAATCCACCGATCCTGCCAGCTTCCAGCGTTTGCTGATTTTCTTTGCTGCGTTCCTGATGATCGACTTCATCACTTCGGCCATCGCCTTCGCTCTGGAGCGGCGTCAGCCTGAGGCCCGCGAAGATCCCTGGCTGCTCAGCCAGGTCTGGCTGCAGCGCTTCGCCTATCGCCAGCTTTTCTCCCTGGTGTTGCTCAAGACGCTGAAGCGCGCGATTGAGGGGGAGCGCTTTGCCTGGGACAAGCTGGAGCGCACCGCAGCGGTCAGCTACCGGCCGTCAGAGCGGCGAGACTCCGTGCATATCCCATGAACCGCGAATATCCCGATAGGCCGCTGATCGGCGTTGGCGCCGTCATCATTGATGCCGGCCGGGTAGTGCTGGTCAAACGCGGACATGCTCCTCTGAAAGGCGAGTGGTCCATCCCCGGCGGCGTGCTCGAAGTGGGAGAGACCTTGCGCGAGGCTGCCGTGCGCGAAGCCAAAGAAGAGACCGGGCTCACGGTAGAGCCCGCAGATTTGCTCGGCGTCTACGAACGCGTGCTGAAAGACGACATCGGGCGCACGCTCTATCATTACGTGCTGATCGACTTTCTATGTAAAAGGGTCGCAGGTGAACCGCTGGGCGCAGGCGATGCAGACGAAGCTCGGTGGTTTACGGCAGAAGCCTTGCAGAAATTGCCTCTGCCGGAGGACACCGTCGAGGTGATTCGCAAGGGTTTTGAGAAATTCGGCGGGTGGGCCCGATCTGCGCGGTAGTATAGCGGCTTCTTCCGTATCCGTTGGCACAACCAGAAAAGTGGGATTTCCCACGTCTGGAGCAGTTGCCACAGTTATCTGATGGGAGAGACAGGATGGGTGCGAATCAATCAGTGGCATGTGCTCAGAATGAAAGTCCGGACGCCTGCGGGATAAATCAAAATCCCGTCGTGCAATGTGTGTTGGTGCCCACGTCTGGAACACCGCCAGACGTGGGGCAACCCACTTCGTGATTGTGCGAACGGAAACCGGAAAACGCTATAACATCGGCAGATCGGGGCCACCCGTGCAAACAAGAAAGGCTGAACTGCCCACCGCGATCCTATGGCGAGGGTGCCGCACGCTCCCACACAAGCCTTCTTTGGTGATCTTCACCCATCTCGTGAGCATTCGCTACAAGTATGAGGCGATTGCCCTCGAGCGAGAAATGGCGCTCTCCACTCTCGCGGCGCTCACCCGGATACAGCGACTGCTGGATGTGATGTGTAATCGTTGACTTTGAAGTATCCACTGTCCACGTTCCGTAGTACGCGTAGTACCCATTGATGGCGATGACCTTTTCGTTCACTGGAGCTGCAAGGAAGGACTCACGCGAGCTCTCGTGAGGCACCATAGGTTTGGGATCGGAAACGATTTGCACGCTCATCCATCCGCTACGATCGTAGACCAGCAAGCCCTCCGGGTGTTTCCCGTAAAAGGGGTAGATTACGTCGCCATTAGCGCGTACGGTCTCAATACTGAGTAGGTGCCACGCCCCGACAAATCGGTCAGCGATGGGAACAGCCTGAGAGGGAGAAGACCACAATGCAGGGTTCGGTCCACCCCACATCAACACCAGGAGGCAGAACAGAGCACGGTGCCAGGTTTGCGGCAACATGGCTCGGAACTGTAGCAGTCATCGGCGTGATCGTAAATACCTCCTGTTTTAGACTACAACGCCTACCCGGGGTCCTGATCGTCCCATTCCCCGCCACAGGCGTGGCACTTCCAGGTTTCATGCTGGAGTGGAATCGGTAGCCCTAGCCACGCGCTCCCGTAGGCGATCGGTTTGTTCAAGGACTGGTAGCCCACATCGAGCGACTGGCATTGCGGGCAGCGCGGCTGCTCGTACAGCCCGACGCCCTCGACGTACAAACCTTCCAGGATCGGCTCATCCAGAATTCCACGCGCGGCTTCTTCGTCCTGGGGCCGGACCTTCAACTTGATTCCGCCAATGAAGTTAGAGATGAACCAGTCCAGCCGGACCAGGTTCTCGTCGGCAAGGAAGCATTCGATGCACGCCGACTCCAGCGCCCCCTTGGCAAGCAAAGCCTCTGGGAGATCGCGGAACTGACGCAGCGTAACCAGCTTCTGGATTTCTAGTTCCTCGCGCGGCGAGGGTGGCGCGTCGGGAAGCTCCTCGAGGCCGCGCCGCTCCATCTCTTCGTCGAGGACTTCCCAGGCAAGCTCTGTGAGACGGTCGGCATGCTGGGCAAGCCGCTGGAGCTCGGGATCGCTCATCTCGCGGTAGGAGAGCTCGAGCTGGCGGCGTTCTTCATGGGGATCCTGGTACGGCACGATCGTAAGAATACTTGAGTTCGGGCGCGCAGCAAACCGCTGCCGCTTCTGGGTGGCGATAGCTTCCACCACACTGACGAAGGATCTTGCCTGAGCGGAGGGTGAATTCGTGCGCGCGAGGTCCTTCACCTCCGCTTCGCTGCGGTTCAGGAGGACGCCAGATGTGCAGGAGGGCGCCAACTGCGGGAGAGTCGTCGGCCTACAAATAAAACGGCCCGCATCTTGCGATGCGGGCCGCCGGTGGTACTGTTTGGGATTGACCAAGAGGTGGTCACTCTACGTGGCCTCTTACGGCAACTCCGGGTCCCGGCACGACCTTGCCGGGCGGATCGAATCCAAACTCACCGATAGTGTGCGGGCTGTAGCTCAAGGTTGAATCCTCAAGCCCCGCTTAGAGCGACCTGCCCTAAGTCTCAGCCACCTCACCTGGTCTTTTGCTAGTGCTGCTACAACTACAATCAGAACTTGTCATCCGACCACCTCCTTTCCGGTGTAGTTGCATACTAGTACACAAGCTACTCTGGTTCAAGGGCACGGAAGTGGTGGTATCAATAAATTCATCAGCCCGTAAACTGCGGCACTTCGATTCCGTTATCTCTTTCTGGATCGCGAGTTCTGCTGAGCTTTCGAGTCGTTCTCATCGCTGGCTGGCGCAACGATGTCGCCCAGAATCTTCATTTCTCCCTTCATCGAGCCCAACCACGTTCGGGATTTCTTCTGGGCTGGCGAGGCCAGCACGATTTCCACGAAGGCTTTCCTCGCCGCGTAATCCGGATTGGCGTCTTCGTTCTTTGAACTTCCTCGAGAACACTTTGGCAATTCATGGTCAACTCCGTGACCCTTAGTTCCTTCATTTCCATGATCTTGGATCATCGGCATTGCCCGCCCCGCTCTTGAGGTCATGCCCGCCCGGCATCTGGGACCTGTCCCCTCGACCGACCTACACTGAACCTCTCACCAGGAACTTGGCGTGTCTTTGCCGCAAGGCGGCTAAGTAGCAGATCTTTCAGCCTTTCCAGCGAAAAGCGTCGGGCTGCGGCAGGCCGATATGGGCCAGTACCCGATTGGCGAACTCGCGGGCCATGTCATCAAGAGTCGCCGGTCGGTAGTAGAAGGCGGGAATCAGCGGAAAGACGGTCGCTCCTGCATCGGCGGCCCGGTACATGTTGCGGATGTGGATCTTGTTGAGCGGGGTCTCGCGGACGCAAAGCACCAGCGGACGCTTCTCTTTCAGGGCCACATCCGCGGCGCGCTCGATCAGATGAGACGCTATGCCATTGGAAATACGAGCCAAAGTACCCACGCTACACGGGAGTACGACCATTGCATCAAAAGGGTACGAACCGCTGGCGACGTTGGCGCCGATATCGGCGTTGGCCTGCTGGCGGATCTTGCGGGACGGTTTGCCCAGAAGCCGGGCAACCAGGTTGCTTCGGCCTTTGAGCTCAAGCTCTTCGGCCATGACCCGCAGGGCACTATCGGACGCGATGAAGTTGACGGTTTCAATCCGCGCCTCGGCTTCCAGGGCCAACAGGAATTGTTGGAGGAAGATGGCACCGCTGGCCCCGGTGGTAGCAACCGTCAGATTTTTCGGCGGATAAGGCAATGTGCTCCTTCGCGCTCGGACTGTTGAGCATAGGGAGGGGCGGCAGAGGAGTCAAGGCAAGTCATTGGTCCCCGGTCGCGGGGCCAATGAACGACCGACGAAGTTCTTATGGCGAGTACGGCGAATCTACGGACCCGGCGCAGCGTGGCGCAGCTTCAGGCCCTGGCAGGAGTGGAGCGCGAGATCCGCTCGCAGGATTCCAGCAGCCGCCGCAAGTATCTTCAGGATTTCACCCATGCCTTCCGCAACTACGAGGCGGTGCTCGAGTTCGCGGAATGGAAGCTGCTCGTCGCGCAGTCCGACGTGGTTCTGATCGGCGACTACCATGCTCTTCCGGCCTCTCAACGATTCGCAGCGCGGTTGCTGGAAGAGCTGGCTCATGGAGACCGCCCCGTAGTGCTGGCGCTGGAGACTATCTTCGCGCGCGACCAGCACATTCTGGACGAGTGGTGGCGCCGCGAAATTGACGAAGACGAGCTTCGCCATCGCATACGCTTCGACCTCGACTGGGGTTACGACTGGGAACCGTTCAGCGAATTGCTGTTCACCGCCCGCGAGCACGCGGAAGGACTCTATGGGCTGGATTGCATGCCGCGAGAGGATCTGCGCAAGATCGGGGCGCGCGACAAGCACGCGGCCCACAAGCTGGCCGAGATCCGGAGACGGCATCCCAAAGCAGTGATCCTGGTGTTGTTCGGAGAATCGCACCTGGCTCCCGATCACCTGCCCCGCGAGTTGCAGCAGCATTTCAGCAGTGAACGAGTCTTGACCGTGCTGCAGAACGTGGATGCGCTGTACTGGCAAGCTGCGGGCGAGCCGCGAGACGTAGTCGAAGCCGTGCGAGTCAACGAGAGCGTGACTTGCGTCTTCAACTCCACCCCGCTGGAAAAATACGAGCACTACCGCCTGCACCTGAGCCGGTGGGGATGTGGCGGCGACGGCGGCCCCGACCTGGCGCCCACGGTTTACAACCTGATTGACAGCCTGCTCGGCTTTCTCGGGATCAACCGCTACTCCTCGCACAACGGGACCCAGCCGAAGTTCCTGGTGGACTTGATGCCGGAGGTTTATGGGCCGTCCTGTGGAGCACGCCTGCGCCGGCTGATGCTGCGCCAGGGAATGACGGACCTGCAGATCTACGAGTTGCTGTCGCGGATCGAAGAACGCGGCAGTATTTACATCCCGCAGGTCAATGCCTTTTTCGTGCGCGAGTTCCAGATGATGTATGCGGCCGAGGAGGCAGCGCGGTTCCTGCACCACGCCTGCCGCGGATTGCCCTGGAGGGGGAAAGCCTGGATCGATGGAGATGGCTCCGACCGTTTCTACAGTCGGACCCTGGAGCATGTGCTGGGATATTTCGGATCGCGCATGCTCTATCCGGCGCGCCCGGGCAATTCCAGCGAGGATGAAATCGAGGTTCGCCGCGTGCCGCGCTTCACTGACGAAAAAAAGTGCGAAACCAGCGCGCAACTGCTCGGCTATATGCTGGGAGATGCGCTCTATCACGCCTACATCATGGGTGATATCCCCACCAGCCAGATCCGCCGGCTTTTTCTGAAACACCTGGACCAGCCCGGAAGCGCCAAGCAGGTCTACGCCGAACTCGCCGCCAAGGTCAGCCCACGGCAGAGACGGTGCCGGAAGTAGCCGGAGCTACTGGATCCACTGCGCGATGGGCTCCTGGTCGATGGTGATGACTGGCTTCAAACCCGCCAATTGTTCACGGCGCTCGTCCAGCAGAGCATTCAGGTCTGCCATCGCCTTCATGAACTTCTTGGGATTGGTTTCGGTGGCTGCCTTGAAGCAGAGTTCCTTCCATTTCACGTCTACGGCCTTCACTGTATCTACCCCCTGAGCGCAACCTTAGATGCCGCCCTTCTACAGTGGTTGCCTGATGTTCCTAGGGGAAATCAGTCGCGGGCTCAGGAGGCGTACCAGGAACTCTGGATGAGGAGCCTGGCCAGGTCCTGCGGTGATACCCTACCGCTGCGAAGCTTCCTGACGGCCGCTTACGAGGCTTCAGGATGACCTTAGCAATCCAAGGCGCCGAGAACCCATTGAACGCCACCTCCATTCGCAAGCTGTTCGACAAAGTCCGGGCCGGAAAGCTGACGCCGGACGAGGCTGTAGACCGGCTGCGGCACTTACCATTTGAAGACCTGGGATTCGCCAAGGTGGACCACCACCGTGTGTTGCGGGTTGGCATGCCCGAGGTGATTTTCGGGCAGGGGAAGACTCCTTCGCAGGTGGCGGGGATTTTCTCCCGGTTAGAAAAACATGGAGGGAACGTCCTGGCCACTCGATCCAGCGCCGAACAGTTTGCGGCCGTGCGGGCGGTGGCCCCGAAAGCGGAGTACCACGAACTGGGCCGGGCGATCGTTCTGCGGCGTAACCGGAAAAAGTACGGCAAAGGAGTGATCGCGGTGGTTTCCGCCGGGACCAGCGATATTCCAGTAGCCGAGGAGGCCGTGATCACCGCCGAGATCATGGGCAACCAGGTTGAGCATCTTTACGACGTGGGGGTGGCGGGAATTCATCGCCTGTTGGCCAATCGCGCCTCGCTGACCCGGGCGCGGGTGGTCATCGTTTGTGCCGGGATGGAAGGAGCGCTGCCGAGCGTGGTGGGCGGCCTGGTAGGCGTGCCGGTGATCGCGGTGCCGACCAGTATCGGGTATGGAGCTGCGTTCGAGGGTGTAACGGCCTTGCTGGGAATGATGAACTCATGCGCTTCCAACGTCAGCGTGGTGAATATTGACAACGGGTTTGGAGCGGGATACGTGGCGGCCTTGATCAACCGGGGTTAGACGCTCGTTCTCTCTGGGCTAAGTTGTTGAAAATAGGCGGAAGGCGATTTTCGGCTGGTTCTGACGGTCTGATACGCTTCAGGAATGCTGTTTAATGGCGCCCTGAGGGGCCTGGCAGCTCAAGCGAGCGCAGGGTTGAGCCTCAGGGCTGGACCGGGCGCGCGGGGCTCTCAGAATGCCGCGAAACGCAGAATTAGCTTAAAGAATACATACTTGTACGTACAGCGCGCTTGAGCGGTCCTTGGGGCGAAGGACGCCGGCGAGACGAAAAAAAGGCACGGCCGAAGCCGTGCCTTCCCTCATTGTCACCGCCGCTGTTACGAACCCTTCACTACGTCGAGGTTGTTCTGCACGCTGAACACTCCGAAGACCTGTCCGGCGCGCATACCGGCGATCTGCTTATCCATGGCGCTGGCAACTGTGCCGTACAGGCTCAACTTGCCGTTGCTCACCACGATGCGGATCGGGGCTGCGGGATCAGTGGCGTACCGGCTTAACACCGGGTCGCGATAAATCGCGCGAGTAGCCTGAACGCGAATCTGGTCATCGAAGCCGGAAGTCGGCGACACGGTGATGTTGTTCACCACGTCTTTCACTCCAGGCATGCGGTTTGCGATCGCCACGGCCGAGTCGCGGGCCACGTAGTCCATGGTTTCTCCGCTCAAGGTGGCCACGCCGTCCTTCACGTCTACCGTCACGTGGTTGAAACGGTTGTCGAAATAGCCGACGCGATCGAAGTAAATCTTGCGGTCAAGCCGGGCTTCAATCTGATCGTCGGGCGCAGCGCTCGAAACTTCGATCAGGTTGCGGACGCCGCTGACTTTGTCGGTCTTGCGAGCTTTCTTGGCCGCGTCCAGCTTCTGCTGGTACAAATCAACCGTGCCGGTCAAAGTCACGATGCCATCTTCGGTGGCGGCCTGCACGTTGCGGAATTCTTTCTTGTCCGCGAGCTGTTTGGTCACGCGGGCTTGAATGTCGTTATCGTAGCGAGCAGCGCTCGAAGTCTGCGCGACCAGGGGCGCGCTCAATAAACCTGCCATGAAAAGTGAAGCAATCAATTTCTGAACGTTTTTCATCTTATGCGGGCTCCTCACCCTTTCCGGTTTTTATTAACCGGTTAGTTAAATAGATGTGGGATGGGGCGAGAAAGATGCTTCTCGATGGTGGCATATAAATCATTGATTACGCAATGCTTAACGCAACCGTGACAACGATTACAATTCTTTTCAAATTCCTGGGAGGCGGACTTTGGCAACCCCGGTCGAGTTCACTCGATGGTGTGAGCCACAGGAAACCGTGGAACCGGACGGCGTCCTTTCACAAAAAAACGGGCGCATACGCGCCCGTCTCCATGAACTTCGATCTGGCTAGCTGATCTTCTCGCCAATTGATTTGCCTTGCGTAAACAGGTAGAGGTAATCGGGGCCGCCGGATTTCGAGTCGGTGCCCGACATGTTGAAGCCGCCGAACGGATGCGCTCCCACCATGGCTCCGGTGCATTTGCGGTTGATATAGAGGTTGCCGACGTGGAATTCCTGAATCGCGCGATCGATCTTCTCGCGTGACCTGGTGTAGACGGCCCCAGTCAGGCCAAACTCGGTGTCGTTTGCGATTTCAAGCGCGTGATCGTAGTTGCGCGCCTTGATCACGGCGAGCACCGGACCAAAGATTTCTTCCTGCTCGATTTTTGACTTGGCCGGAATGTCGGCGATCACGGTGGGCTGCAGGAAGAAACCGTCGCCCGCCTTGGTGTCGCGTCCGCCGCCGGTGATCAGGCGCCCATCTTTCTTGCCAGCCTCGATGTAGCCGAGGATGTCCTTCATGGAGCCTTCGTTGATCACGGCGCCCATGTTGGTGTTCTCGGTGGGATCTCCGACGGTAATCTTCTCGACGCGAGCTTTCAATTTCTCGATGAACTTGTCGTAGATCTTCTCGTCGATGATGGCGCGCGAGCAGGCCGAGCACTTCTGGCCCTGGAACCCGAATGCGGCGGAGGCGACGCCTTCGACCGCGGCTTCGAGATCGGCATCGGCATCCACGATGATGGCATCCTTGCCGCCCATTTCGAGGATGGTGCGCTTAATCCAGACCTGGCCCTCCGGTTTGTCGGCGGCCACTTTGTTGATACGCAGACCCACTTCGCGGGATCCGGTGAAGGCGATGTAGCGGGTCTTGGGGTGAGCGACCACGGCATCGCCGAAGCTTGCGCCCGCGCCCGGACAGAAGTTGACAACGCCTTCCGGCATGCCGGCTTCTTCCAGCAGTTCGAAAAACTTCGCCGCGATGGTCGGCGAATCGCTCGAGGGCTTCAGGATCACGGTGTTTCCGGAGACGATCGAGGCCAGCGTCATGCCGGCCATGATCGCCGAGGGGAAGTTCCAGGGCGGAATCACGGCGCCGACGCCTAACGGGATGTAGAGCAGGCGGTCGCGTTCGCCGGGCAGTTGTACCGGAGTCTCGATCTTCGAGAGCCGGAGGATTTCGCGGCTGTAGTACTCGCAAAAATCAATGGTCTCGGCGATATCGCCATCGGCCTCGGCCCAGTTCTTGCTGACTTCGAAAACCAGCCACGCCATGTATTCGAACTTGCGCTCACGAAGCAGGTCGCCCACCCGGAACAATAAGGACGCGCGCTCTTCCGGGGTGGTGCGGCTCCAGCTGTCGAAGGCGCGAAGCGCGGCCTGCATGACCGGCTCAACCTGCTCCTTGCCTGCCTTCTGGTGGATGCCGACCACTTGCGAGGGCTTCGCCGGGTTAATGGATTTGATCTTGTCCGTGGTTTTGACGCGTTTGCCGCCGATCACCAGGTCGTATTCGCGGCCCAGTTCGCCACGAACTTTTTCGATCGCAGCGCGCATCTTGCGCGCGTTTTCTTCTTTCGTGAAATCTACGAACGGTTCGTTCTTGAAAGGGCCTTCATGCAGGCGAACCTGGGGACGAACCGGGGCTTCAATGGTTGCCATAATTGCACCTCGGAGAGATATGGATGCTCTAGGAACGGATGTCGAACCTCCAATTGTAGCACTGGACCGACAAGGGTACCGCAGCCGCATGGCATGTCACAGAAGGCCGTGAGCTGCGTCCTTTCGCAACAAGACGCTCTTCAGAATCATGAATTTACACATCGGACTCCACATTCCCTCGTCCGTTGCGAAGGCCCCAGAAAGTCCAAACTCGATCTGAGGAGAGGGGCAAATGAAAAATCTTTTTCTCGCTCTGTTCTGCTCGGTACTGATCCTGTCCGCCGCAACCTGCGCGCAGACCTGGAACCTGGCAAAAGATCTGGGACAAACGTCCAACCAGATCTCGTTCAATCAGGGATCGAACCAAGCCTGGTATTTCATGGAAAGCGCGACCCTGGTGCATGACCCCACGCTCTACCGCTTCATGACCCAGTATCTTGGCCCGTGTCAGAGCAGCGCTTCCGGCGACATGGTGAATGGCGTCGGCTGCTGGCATGGAACGGAATCGACGATCGGGGATGTTCACCTGCACACCGAGATTGCCTTCAATTTCACCAACGAACTGCTGGATGCCAAGGACGACGAGTTCGCTGGATACAAACCACGGGCAGCGCTCCTTACCGCCACCTGGGAGAGGTTGGCCATCATCGCCTGGCGCAGTCCCATTACCGGCGTAGTGCGAGTGGATGGAGAGTTTGGCTTCAGGAGCTTCAAAGCCGCTGGGGTGAATTGGTACGTGGATAAAGGCGGTACGACAGTGACATGGGGACACCTGTTTGGAGGAGATTGCTGCGGACCTGTAAAGATCGGAAGGGTGCCGATCCGAAAGGGGGAAGTCCTCTACTTCATCGCGAACGATCTCAACACAGATCAGGGCTACACCGCGAACCCTCTGGATTTGCGGATGGAGATCACGCAGGTGCGGTAATCGCGGGGGCGGTTTGCCCGCTTTTCCGGCACTGCCGTGCCGGGCTTTCACATGGCCTGCCTTCGGGCCGGGATATCAAGACTCTTTCCGAGGAGAGCTGCGATGAAAATCCTGATTCTCGCTGCATTTTGCTTTGCACCGATGCTTGGTCCGTTCGCTCACGCGCAAGCTACTTGGGATCTCGCGAAAGACCTGGGACAAACCTCCAACCAGATTTCGTTTAACCAGGGATCCAGCCAGACCTGGTATTTCATGGAGAGTGCGACACGGGCGCATGATCCAACACAGTATCGCTTCATGTCTCAGTATCTTGCGCCATGCCAGAGCAGTGGGTCCGGGGACCTGGTGAACGGAGTCGGCTGCTGGCACGGGACCGAGTCACGTTTCCTGGACTTACGCCTAACCCCGGAGATCGCATTCAACTTCACCAACAGTCTGCTGGACGCGAAAGATGAGTGGTTCGTGGGATATCAGCCTCGCGCGATGTTGCTGACCGCAAGCTGGGAACATTTCGCGATCGTGGCATGGAGAAGCCCATTTGCCGGGGCGATCCAGATTGATGGCGAATTCGGATGGAGAAATTTCTTTAATTCGGTGGCAGCGGCCTGGAACGTCGACAAGGGAAGTTCGACCTTACGGTCCGGATCGCTGTACGGCGGCGGGTTCAAGGGCCCGGTGCACATCGGCCGGCTGCCGGTGAGCACCGGCGACGTGCTGTACTTCATCGTCGACAATTCCAACGATGAGAGTTGTTACTGCGCGATGCCGGTGGATTTCCGGGTGGCGATCACCCAGGTGCCGTAAGGTAGGGCCAGTCTTCGCAGCATTTGTCCAGCATTCGACTGGACAGCCGAGGGCGGCTGTCCCTGCACGGTTTTATACGCGAGCTAACGTCGGCTGCTCTACCGGCTCCAGCTTGGCGGTGAAGTGGCGCAGGAATGGCGCTTCGTAGGTCAGGTGTAAGCCCTGGATCTGATCTCGCTTTTTCCAGACTTCGAGAATGACTTCCACCACGTAGTCAATGTGGCTTTGGGTATAGACGCGACGTGGAATCGCTAACCGAACCAGGTCCATGCTGGCCGCTGCGCCGAACATCAGGGTACCGATCTCGACCGAGCGGATGCCGCCCTCCAGGTACAACTCGGCTGCCAAGGCGACACCGGGAAATTGCGCGGGCGGTATGTGGGGCAGGAATGCGCGGGCGTCAATATAGATCGCATGGCCGCCGGGAGGCTGCACGATGGGCACGCCGCGCTCCGCGATGTGGTTTCCGAGGTATGCGGTCGAGGCGATCCGGTAGCGCAGATAGTCTTCGTGCAATGCTTCTTGCACTCCCACGGCGATGGCTTCGAGATCGCGTCCGGCAAGGCCGCCGTAAGTTGGGTAGCCCTCGGTAAGAATGAGCAGATCCTTCTCCTGTTGCGCCAGCAGATCATCGTTAGTGCAAAGAAAACCGCCGATGTTGGCCATGCCGTCTTTTTTTGCCGACATGGTGCAGCCGTCGCCATAGCCGAACATCTCCTTGGCAATGTGCTTGGGAGAAGAACGCTCGTAACCCTTCTCGCGCAGCTTGATGAAATATGCGTTTTCGGCGAAGCGGCAGGCGTCAAAGTAGAGCGGGATTTTATGCTTTCGGCAAACTGCGCTGACCGCGCGCACGTTCGCCATCGAGACGGGTTGACCGCCTCCGGAGTTGTTGGTGATGGTGAGCATTACCAGAGGAACGCGGCCTCTGCCCACGTTCTCGATCAGAGTCTCCAGCTTCTCGACATCCATATTGCCTTTGAAGGGATGCACGATATCGGGATGCTTGCCTTCGCCAATCACCAGGTCCACAGCTTCGGCGCCGACAAATTCGACGTTGGCGCGGGTGGTATCGAAGTGCGTGTTGTTGGGGACGACGTCGCCTTTCTTGCACATCACGCTGAACAGAATGCGTTCGGCGGCGCGGCCCTGGTGCGTGGGGATGACGTGGCGGTAGCCGAAAATGTCCTGGATGGAATCGCGGAAGCGGTCGTAGCTCTTGCTGCCCGCATAACTCTCGTCGCCTTTCATGATGGCCGCCCACTGGCGAGTTGACATGGCGCCGGTGCCGGAGTCGGTGAGCAGGTCAATGAGGACGTCCCCTGCCGGCAGGAGGAACAGGTTGTAGTGCGCCGCCTGCAGGAATTCCTGGCGCTGGGCGCGCGTGGTCCACTGGATGGGCTCGACGCTCTTGATGCGGAACGGCTCAATGATGGTGCGGGGCATAGTTCCTCCTGTATCAGGACACACCGGGGGTGAACTGGTGTCTGTGACGGAAGTCATAGGCCGGGGTGATGGAGCTGGAGCAGAGTCGCCTGCGCTCCGGCGCGGGCGGAATGAGAATTCGGAGAGAAGAAAACAACCTCCCCACTTCTCGCAAACGACGCGAGAAATGGGGACCCTTTGTTTTACATGCATCCGTTATTGAAAGAGCTTGAACACGTAGAGGCGGCCGATGGGCGGCGAGAACTGATCGGCGGAGCCGAAGTACACTGTTCCATTCACGACTGCCGGGGTGGAGGAGACAATCTGCTCGTTCATGGTCAGCAATTGCGTGACCGGCAAGCAGGAGGAGCGCCCGCATCCGTTGGCATTGAAGACTTCGACCATGCCATTGTTCTCGCCAATGTAGACGAGACCATTGGCCACGGTCGGCGCCGAGATCATGGCGGCTTGCGCGCCGACAGCGGTGCCGGTCCATAGTGGTTTGCACACGGCAGCGCCACAACCTGCGGCCTTGAAAGCGGAGAGTACGCCGTCGCCGTTGCCTACATAGACCATGCCGTTTGCTACCGAAGGAGTTCCTCCGATGAACTTCCCGGCGCTGCCCTTCCAAAGAGGCTGGCAGGTAGCTTGGCCGCATCCTGCGGCGGCGAAAGCGTAGAGATCCTGCACGAAAGATCCGATGTACACGACTCCGTTGGCGACGGCCGGTCCCGAGCCGAGGATGGAGGGGCCGGTACTTGCGATCCAGAGAGGAGAGCAGGTCGAACTTCCGCAGCCGTTTGCATTGAAGGCATAGAGCTTGCCGTCGCTCGACCCGACATAGACGACCGAGTTCGCCACGGCGGGTGCGGATTGGACCTGGCCTCCTGTGGCAGCGGTCCACAGGGGAGAGCAAGTGGAACTGCCGCAACCCGCAACCGGGAATGCATACAACTTCTTGTCGGTTGAACCGACGTAGACGACGCCGTTCGCGACTACTGGCGCGCCGCTCTGGATTCCATTGCCCGTGGTGGCGGTCCACAGCGGAGCACATGTCGCCTGTCCGCATCCGTTCGCTGCGAAGGCGTAGAACTTGTGATCGGTAGATCCGATGAACACAGTTCCCTGCGCGACTGCGGGTGAAGAGACGATGTCGTTCCCCGTTGCTCCACTCCACAGCGGGGAGCAAGTGGCGAGGCCGCAGCCGTCGGCATTGAAGGCGTATAGCTTGCCGTCAAAGGAACCGATGTAGACCACGCCGTTTACGACTGCCGGCGACGACATGTCAACGAGGTCTCCCATCACGCCCACCCAGGACTGAACCAGATTGCGAGCATTCGTGGGATTGATCGTGGTCTCGAAGCGGTTGAAGCCGGTGCGCGAGGGATTTCCGTTGTACATCGGCCAGTTCACCGTCACCGGTGCATGGTTGTCAGATTGCGCAAAGCAAAGCGTGGCGCAGACAAATGAAAGAGAAAGCGCAAATCGCCCCAAGACTGTCATCGCGGGCTCCTGTAAGAAACGGCGACTGATCTGCGGACAAGGATATGTGGGATGGGGGAGTGAGACGTCTTGCAACGGTCAAGAGATTGTCAAAGGATTGTCGCGACGTTGTGTTATGGCGGCTTACAAGCAATGCCCCATTTCTCGCAAAACACGCGAGAAATGGGGCACCCCGTAGTTGCAATGCTCAGAAGTGAAACTTCAAGCTGCCGCCTACGGTGCGAGAGGGAGCGTATTGAATCGGGATCTCCTCGCTCTCTTTTGCGATCTGGTAGATGCTGTTGGAAACATTGGTGACATCGAACTCCAGATCCAATCGTCGCGGTTCCTGGTTCCACAGGTTGAAGCCGGCGGCCAGGTCGGTGGTGAAGTGCTGAGGCAGACGCGGTCCATGCTCGACGATGGTGCCGCTGCCATAGCGCATGGCGGCGCCCATCCAGGAACTGCGCCACTTGTTGTGGTAGAAGACCTGAGCTGTTCCGGTGTGGGTCTGATCGAAGGCGGGAATGATGCGCTCCCCCGCATCGAGAGGCTCGTCCCCGGCAAAGCCTCCGGTGATCGGCCCGTAGAAGAAGGTTTTTGAGAGCGCGTACTGGAAGCGTCCGGTAATCCCGTATTGCTGGAGCTGATTCATGTTCAGCACCAGTTCCAGGCCGCTGGACCGAGAGCTGTTGAAGTTGATGGGCACGAAAATTCGCGAAATGCTGATTTCGTGGTTCTCGAAGGGATTGCGCCCGGTGTGCACATAACCGTTTAATTCCAGGCTGACGCGCGGAGCAATTTCCTGCGCCCATCCCACCTCGTAGTAGTTCTGAGTATAGGGACGAACGTTGCCGACACGCTGATCGGGGTCGATCGCGTTATGGCCGATGAAACTGGCCAGCAGCGAATACTCGATCGGAGGCGGCGAGAAATAGCGATTGTAGGCCGCGTGAATGACGGACCTGGTCCGAGAGATGTGGTACGCGAGCCCCACGCGCGGACTGGTTTGCACGCCGGTGTCCACCAGGTCGAAGTAATCGTAGCGGACTCCCAGATCCATGGTGAAATTGCGGAAGGGCGAGAAGTGGTCCTGAATGTAGGCGCTGGCCTGGCCGCCAAGCAGCGTGCCTCCGAAGGCAGGAAAGACATCCGGATCGCCGCGGCTGTTAAAGAAGAAGCTCTCTTTCTCGCGCAGGCGAACCAGGTCTACGCCGCCTTTGAAAAAGTGTCCGTGCCAGGCGGTAGAGAAATCGCTTTTGATACCGACGGTCAGCGGGGAGCGCGAAGCCGTCGAAATCGGAGTAATCGGATCGGTCGTGGGGAGCACGCGATCGGAGCCCATGCGCTCATAAAGAGAGGTGGAAAGTAAGGTTCTGGGCGAGAAGGTGTGCAGCCAGGTCAGGATTGCGGTCTGCTGCCGCAAGTGACGTTGCGCATTGCGGCCGACTTCCTGATCGTCGGTGATATTGGGCTGCTGAAAATTGTCCCCACCGCCACTCAGGAACAACTTGATGGCATCGCTGTTCCCAACCTGCCAGTCGAACTGCGCCGCGCCGCGGGTGCCTTTGCCAAAGTCGTACAACTCCCTGGGTTCCGGTGGATCGAGGAAGCGGCCGGAGGTGAATCCGTCAACGAAGAAGAAGTAACCGAGCTTTTTGTATTGCCCGCCGTAATCGGCGTTGAGATCGTAATTGTCGAGGGTAGCGCCGCGGAAGTTGATGTCTCCATGCCCGCCGAGATCGGCGCCCGAGCGTGTGGTGATGTCGAGCACACCGCCAAAGCGGTTGCCGTATTCGGGAGTGAACCCGCCCGTCATGAGGTCCACCGTTTCAAAGATCTGGGGACTGACTCCGGGACTGAACTGTGGCTGGGTATTGTCGAGAAAAGAGACGCCGTTGATGAACTCGTGCAGCGAGAACTCGGTGCCGCGCACGGCGAGGAAGTTATCGTGACTGTCGCTGGCGCCGGGCATCAGGTTGTTGACGAGGTCGTTGGTGGAATTCACCAGGGGATCGGGCAGGGAACTGAGATCCTGGTAGGTGAAGGTGTAAGAGCTACCAGTCTTTTCCGGATCTACGGTCAGGTAGCGGGATTGCACTTCGACGGTCTCTTGCACCGATTCTTTCTTTTTGAGTTCCAGTGCGAGAGAGAGCGGCTGCCGCGCCCGCAGGGTGAAACTGTAATTGAGCGGGAAAAAGCCGGCAGTTTCCGCTTTCAGGATGTAGTCGCCTGCTTCAAGCGCAGTGATACTGAATTCACCGTTGTCGGCAGTGACTGTCTTTTGTGCGAGAGTGCCGGCGGCACGCTCCAACTCAACGGCAACACCTTTGAGCGGAGTTCCGGCATTGTCGCGGATTGTGCCCTCGAGTGTGTTTTGCGCGAGCACAGGCACAGTGAGAACCAGGAACGCCAGGAGATTTCGTAACACGATAGGGAGCCCCAAGAATGGAAGTGCGGACCAGAGCAACTGCCACGAGTGTACTCTGGCGACTCACGCTTGGGAACAGGTTTTAGCAAATTCGCACAGAGCCTTTTGACCGGAGACTACTATTGCGCATAGTAGGTTTTGCCCTGTGTTCATGCGGCCTTTCGCGTGGTGCAGTAATTCAATATGGCGAATGTTGAAGGCCCCTTTCTCTGTCGTCATAGACGCGAATGCCTGCTGCGAAGGCTCTGCTTCTGCTCAAAGCCTCCGGCGACCCTACAGTTATGCCGGTACGGCTCCCTGGGACGGTTGCGATTAAAATAGTCTCGTGGCCCTGGAAGAATACAAGCGCAAACGCCGGTTCGAAGACACGCCCGAACCACCTCCCAAGGTAGAGAAGAAATCGGCGCACCGGTTCGTGGTGCAGAAACACCGCGCGTCTCACCTGCACTATGACTTCCGCCTGGAAAAGGACGGGGTGCTTGTGTCCTGGGCAGTACCGAAGGGACCGTCGCTTGATCCCGCCGACAAGCGGCTGGCGATGCAGGTGGAGGATCATCCTGTGTCGTATTACGACTTCGAAGGCACTATTCCGGAGGGGAATTATGGCGCAGGCACAGTCATGGTGTGGGACGTGGGCACATGGGAGCCTTTGTCGCCAGTTGCGGTGAACGGGAAGTATGTTCCGGGAACGGACAAAGAAGCGACCGAGATGCTGCAGAAAGGCGATCTGAAGTTTCGGCTGAAAGGGAAGCGGCTGAAAGGAGATTTTGCGCTCGTACACATGAAGCGGCGGCGTCCGGGAAGCAAGGGCAACGAGTGGCTGCTGATCAAGAAGCACGACGACGCGGCGGTGGAAGGTTACAACATCGAAGAGGAGGATACCTCGGCGATTTCCGGACGCAGCATGCGCGAGATCGCGGGCGACGAGGGGTCGGCGGAGTGGGAGAGCAACCGTCCGGCGGCAAAGGGAAAAGCCAAGCAGGCCTGGCTTGCGAACGCAGTGGCGAAGATGGACGCGAGGAATCGTGTTGCGAAGAAGACCGTGAAGGCCGCGGCGGAAAAAAAAACGACAAAATCCAGACGCCGCGTAACGGCAAAAAAATAGCGGGAGCACCGGCCGCAGCCCTGGTCGAGTCCCTCAAGGGCGCCGTGAAGCGCGAGATGCCTCTCGCCGTGAACCCCATGCTCGCGATCTCTACCGATAAAGCTTTCAACGATAAAGAGTGGCTGTTTGAAATCAAGTGGGACGGTTATCGCGCGGTGTCGTTCATCGAGAACGGACAAGTCCGCCTGGTGTCGCGCAACCAGAATGACCTGACAGCCCAATTTTCCGAATTGAAGAGTTTACCGTCACAAGTGAGAGCGGCGAGGGCAGTCCTGGACGGCGAAGTCGTGGCACTCGATGAAGAGGGCCGCGCGTCGTTCAGCTTGATGCAGCAGCGCACCGGCTTTCGCAAATATGGGCAGCGCGTGGCCGGGCAGGGCGGAATCCCCATCGTCTACTACGTGTTCGATCTGATTTATGCGGATGGGTACGACCTTCGCAAAGTTGCGCTCGAGGACCGCAAGGCGGCTTTGCAGGAAATCCTGGTTACGGGAGATGGCGTGCGCTACTCGGACCATTATCCCGAGCAAGGGCTGGCGCTGTTCGAGGTTGCAAAGCAGAAAGGGCTGGAAGGAATTGTCGCCAAGCGCCGGCAGAGTTGCTACGAGGAGCGCCGCACGCGCGAGTGGATGAAGATCAAGATCACCAGGACGATTGAGGCGGTGATCGGCGGGTATACCGAACCGGAGGGAAGCCGAAAGCATTTCGGGTCGCTGGTGCTCGGACTCTTCAACGATCAAGGTCAATTGGTTCACGTAGGACAGGCGGGAACCGGATTCGACCAGAAGCTGCTGAAGCAAGTTTTCGATGTGCTGAAGGCGCGCGAGACTCCGCGTTCTCCTTTCAATGGGCCAGTGGATGCGAAGAAGGTCCATTGGGTCAAGCCGGAGCTGGTGGCGGAGATCAAGTTCGGCGAATGGACACATGAAACTTCGGATGGGGGATTGAAATTGCGGGCACCGGTGTTTATGGGATTGCGCGAGGATAAAGATCCGAAGGAGTGCACGTTTGAGCAGGGGGTTTAGGTATCTTGTGAGAAATTCCGTGTCTTGGGCGGCAAACAAAAATCTCACCACGAAGGACACGAAGTTTCACGAAGGAAATCTTAAGACGGCCTGCCTTCAGAATCGCATCTTCTTCAAAACTACTTGACGTCCGTTTGAGCAGGGAGTGTGGATATCTTGTGAGAACTTTTGTGTCTCTGGGGGAGACAAGAAATCTCACCACGAAGGACACGAAGTTTTACGAAGGAAGATCTAAGACGACCTGCCTTCAGAATCGCATCTTCTTCAAGACTACTTGATGTCCTTCATCGGCATCATGGTGCCGTAATCCTGGCCGTTGGGAGCGACTGCGCGGGCCACGACCGAAGAGAAGGCCTCGCGATACTCCGGGTACTTTGCCAGCAGGGCTTTCATGACCGCAAGGTTGTCCTGAAAGGTTTGCGCGGTGTTGGAGATGTCAGCGGACTGGTATTTCACCACCAGGTCCAAGTCGTTGCCGACCGTGGTGGGGAAGATTGCATTTAACTTGTAGGTCTTGGTTCCGACTACAAGATCCGGGGGCGGCGAAAGGTCGCTGGGCTTCGAAGCCTGCATCTCGTCGTACAGTTTGTCGGTGTCGAGAGTGCTCATGAAAGGCACAGGCACGGCGAGGTCGCGGGCTTCTTCGTAGTAGAACCACGCATTATGGGTCTGGCCCTTGGCTTTGTATTGCCGGGCCTGGTCAGCAAACCATTTCCAATCGTGTCCGCCGATCTGGCTTGGGCGGGCGTAGAAGCCGCCGATCTTCCAGTCGGTCCCGATTTGCTGCAGGACAAAGGTCACCGTGTAATTCCCTTTCGGCCCGGGAACGTCCAGCGCGTCAATGGCATAAGTTGCGGGAGGAAGGTTGGGAATGATGAACACGGCGCTGTTGGAGGTCTGGCCGTTCTTGTTAAAGATACCGCACAGGAATTCTGCGCGTTCCAGTGGACCGGTCCCTTCAGCCTTCAGCAAGAACGGAGGACGGGCCGTGGCCTGCACTCCGGCGAGATTAGGAAGATTGTCACGAACGGCGCCTTCAATTCCGGAAAAATCGGAAGCGAGCGCGGGAATGGCATTCTGCCGCAGGGATGCCGTATCCCCCTTGGAGGCCATATCGAAATAGCGCATGGCCGCACTGGTGATGGCGGTGCGTGTGGCCTGGTCCATGTCAGAGGAGTTGGAGCAGGATTCGGCGCGCGCGAATCCCGAGAGCGCCGATGCGACCGCCAGCAGCAGCGGCAGTTTCCAGGAAATTTTCATAGAACTCGCTGACCTCCCCTAAGCCGACCTGTGTCTTATTTTACGATGCGAATCCCGGCACTCAGGCTGTAAATGAGTGACGGATCAGTGTAGCCCAAGGCGAGAATGCGGGCAGGGCGAATTGAGTTGCCTGAACCTTCAAGCAATTGCACGTGGTTACCGCGTATGTTACCGTCCATTTGATTCCAACAGTTCGACAGATTCTTTCTTCGAGGAGCAACTCATGGCCTGGATTTTCCTCGGCATTCTGGTAGTGATCGCCTTCCTGCTGGTTGGAATGTACAACAGCCTGGTGCAACTGCGGGTGCGGGCTGATTCGGCGTGGTCCGACATTGATGTGCAATTGAAACGGCGGCATGACCTGATTCCGAACCTGGTCGAAACCGTGAAGGGATATGCGGCCCACGAAAAAGGAACGTTCGAGAACATTGCCAAGTTCCGTTCCATGGCGATGCAGGCGACTTCTCCAGCGGACAAGGCGGTGGCTGAGAACCAATTGAGTGGAGCGCTGAAGAGCTTGTTTGCGGTGGCCGAGAGTTACCCGGAATTGAAAGCGTCGGAGGAGTTCACCCAGCTTCAGGGCTCGCTGAGCCAGACCGAAGATACGATCCAGAATGCGCGCCGCTATTACAACGCCGTGGTGCGGGACCTGAACACGAAGATCCAGTCGTTCCCCACGAACCTGATTGCGGGCATGTTCGGATTCCAGTTGCGGCAATTCTTCGAAGTCCAGGCCGCGGATCGCGAACCGGTCGCGGTGAAATTCTAAAAATGTGGCGAGGGAAGCATTGGTGCTGGGCAGCAGCATGGTTGCTGTTGTGGGCAGCGCCGGCATTCGGCAACTCCTGGCAGGTTACTGACTTCCACGACGACATCACCGTAGGCGGCGACGGGTCCACCCTGGTCCGCGAGCGCATCGCTGTGTCATTTGTCGGGGCCTGGCATGGCATCCACCGGGTTATTCCTGTCTCCTATCCCGGACCTCGGGGAACAAACTACGACTTGATTTTGAAAGTGGAGAGCGTAACCGACGAAAACGGTCACAAGCTTCATTACGAATCCAAGCTGGCTCATGGATATCGGGACCTGAAGATTTCCATTCCCGGCGCTGAAGATGCGACCCGCACGGTTGAGATTGACTACATCGTGCGCAATGGGATTCGTTACTTCGAGGACCACGACGAATTCTATTGGAACGTTACGGGAAACGATTGGCCGGTCCCGATCGATCAAGCATCGGCCGTGGTTCACATGCCGGGAGCGGCCGCGGGATTGCTGCGAGCGCAGGCGTTCACCGGCGTGTATGGCTCGACCGGACGCGAATCGACTTCCCAGGTACGGGGCTCGGAAATTTTCTTCGAAACCACCAGCCCGCTGCCGATGCGCGGCGGGTTGACGATCGACATCTTTATACCCAAGGGCATTCTCAGGGAGCCGGGCGCGTTCACGCGGCTGATGTGGTTCATCGGCGCTAATCCAATGATCTTTCTGCCGTTCTGGACTTTGGCGGTGATGTACACGCTTTGGCGCTACAAAGGTCGCGATCCGGAGATTGGTCTCTCGGTGGCGCCGATGTATGAACCGCCGCCGCAGATGTCGCCCGCCGAAGCTGGAACTCTGCTGGACGACACCATTCATCCGCGGGACATCACTTCGACCCTGATCGATCTCGCCGTGCGCGGTTTTGTGAAGATCGAGGAGAAAGACGACAAGGTACTGGTCTTCCACCACAAGGATTATGTCTTTCATTTGCTGAAACCGCGGACAGATTGGACTGGGCTGGCTTCGCACGAGCGAGTCATGCTGGAAAACATTTTTTCCGGCGAGCAGACAGAGGTGCGGCTGGTGAGCCTGAAAAATCGGTTCTACACCGCCTTGCCGATCATTCGGCAGGACATCATGGCGCAACTGAAGCAGAAAGGGATGTACCTGTTGGACCCGGACTCGGCGAATGCCTATAACCTTGGCGGATTGCTGCTCTGCGCAGCGCCATTTCTGATTCTGCAGTTTGGCGGAATCAAAGACGTTTTCAATTCGGTGGGCCTGGTGGTGGTCTGCGCTGCCATAGCGGCGGTGATCTGGTGGTTGTTTGCGCGGCAGATGACGGCCAAAACGGTAAAGGGCGGGCGCACACAAATTGCGATCCTGGGATTTCAGGAATTCATGAACCGGGTGGACGCGGACCGGCTCAAGCGAATGCCGCCAGACACTTTCGAGAAGTATCTTCCGTTCGCGATGGCGCTGGGAGTTGAGCATCACTGGGCGCAGGCGTTTGCCGGGATCGTGCAGAATCCGCCGAACTGGTATGTGTCGCCGACGGGGTACACGGGATTTAACCCGATCCTGTTCTCGAGTTCGATGCACAGCATGGCGAGCGACATGCATCAGGTGTTTGTGTCGGCGCCGCGGGCCAGTTCGAGCGGATCGGGCTTTGGCGGCGGAGGATCGTCGGGCGGCGGATTCTCCGGCGGTGGTTTTGGCGGAGGAGGAGGGAGTGCGTGGTAGAAACGCAGAGTCCGCTGAGAATGGAAGTAAGAACAAAAGCAACCACAAAGGACACTAAGTTCCACAAAGGTATCGATGGCTGTCGGGATGGAACATCCAATCATGGTTGACGCCGAGTTTTCCGCGCGGCTTGAGTCGGCGGAGTGGCGTCCTTGTTTGCCTTTCATCGAAGGTTTGCAGCGCGAGAAACCCGAACTTCATGCCGAGCACAAGATTGTTGCCGGCGGCCGCATGATGTACGGAGGGCCGCAGTCTCCCATGAATCACATCATCGGCATGGGGCTGAATGGCCCAGTGTCAAAAGATGAAATGGATGAGGTTGAGGAGTTCTATCGCAGCCGCAAAGCCGTTTGCGAAATCGTGGTGTCGCCGTATGTGGATCCGTCGCTGATGCAGCACTTGAAGGAGCGCGGGTACGGGGTGACGGAATGGAACTCGGTTCTGATACGCAAACTCGACTGCGATGAGAAGTTTGAGCCCGAGAAAATCGAGGTTTGTCCGGTCACTCAGGAAGAGGCCCTACGCTGGTCGGAAGTGGTGGGGCGTGGATTTGCCGACATCGCGCCCGGGTTGGCGCCGGACTTCTTTGTCCCCTTTGCCAGTATCTCCGGCGCGATCTGCTTTATCGCGTACATCGAAGGGCAGGCGGTGGGAGGGGCGGGTGGTGCGACCTTTCCCGAGGCGGGCATCGCGCCAATGTACGGTGCATCTACCTTGCCCGAATTTCGCAATCGCGGGGTGCAGAGTGCGTTGCATCGCGCCCGCCTGAAGGCGGCCGCGAACGCCGGCTGTGAGTTCGGAGTCGTATCTACGCTGCCCGGAAGCGTTTCGCAGCGGAATGCCGAGCGCAACGGATACCGGTTGGCTTACACGAAGATAGCGGTGCAACGGGAAGTTTGAGGGAGGAGAGACCCTATGCCGCTGGCATCCTGCCCCAGGCGGAACGCACTCAATTAGCCTTATCGTCTGGAACCGGAAATGGTTCGTTCTTGCTCCGAAGTCGGAAATCGGGAGGGGAACCTACTTCCTACCCTTCCCTTAACAGTTACAAGGCTTTTGCGGGGGGTGTCATCCGTGATATAAGGGGCGCTACCGGGAAATTGTGTGTTCCGGCGAGGCACGGCGCAATGGAACTGGCTTCTGTGCGAAAAGAAAGCCGGCCCCGAGGAGGTCTTGTGTCCGAAGCGCGGACGGGGAAAAGGTTTCCCCTGGAACTGCCGATCAAGATACATAAGGCTGAAGAGAACGCGGACCATGCCGGCACGACCGGCAATCTGAGCGCGGCCGGAGTGTACATCAAGGCGGACGCCTCATTGGAAGTGGGCTCCACGGTCGAGTTCGAAATCGCGCTGCCCCCGGAAATGACGGGCGCGAAGGAAGATGTAGTGATCCAGTGCCGGGGGCGGGTGGTGCGCACCGATGAGCCTCCTGCGGGTAGCAGCGCAAACGAGGCCCGCGGGGTGGCCTGCGTGATTGATTCTTACGATTTCGTTCGTCACACGTAACGAGGTGCTGAGACGATGCTGAAATTGATTCTGGCCGACAATCAGGCAATCTTCCGGGCGGGCATCGCCAAGGTGCTGGCCGTGGAAGACGAGATGCGCATTGTGGCGCAGGCGCAGACCGTGGAACAGATGTTCATGGCGCTCGATAAGTTCCGCGCGGCGGTGCTGGTCGTAGCTGGCGGGTTCCACTCCGATTTCAGCAGCGTGCTACAGGGAGCGAGCCGCAATAAGACCCGGGTGGTGGTGCTTGCCGATACGGGTGAGAGCGCGCAACGCTACATGAGCGCCGGAGCCAACGGGGTGGTCTATCGGAACGTCACCAGCGCAGCCCTGGTCGACTGCGTGCGCAAAGTGGCACGCGGCGAAAACTGGGTGCAGGACATCGCGGTGCCGAGCGAGTTGACCGAGAATGATATGGTCGGGCTGCGGGTGCGGGACCGGCTGACGGCGAAAGAACTGCGCATCGTCGCGCTGATCGTGCAGGGATACAAGAACAAAGAAATCGCCTCGCAACTTGGGACGACCGAGCAGGTGATCAAGAACTACCTGCGCAACGTTTACGACAAGATCGGCGTTTCGGACCGGCTTGAGTTGGCGCTGTTCACGATCCATCACCGGATCTTGAACGAAGCGGCGGCGGCGACGGCATCGGCTCCGGCACCCGCGCCTCGGGAAGGGGCAGGGGTTCCGTCATAGGTTTTTTTGAGTTCACGAAAGACGATTGACTTTCATCCGCAGCCTCTACGAGGCGACGACTTCTGCATATCGAGAGAAGATCAGGAAAATCGAGGCGGGAGAGCCACCCTATGTCGATGAAAGAAATCCCGAATTCGATGACGTCAGTGAGCCCCTGTTCTTAGAGGAAGGTCTTGAAGCTGGTGAATCGGTCGAGGTCATTGGGCACTGGTGTCTTTGCATGGTACACGCATCGTCTAAGGCGTACTTGGGTGCAGCACTGGCAGAGATGCAGCGAGACTTCCGAGGGCTCGACGATCTCCAGGTCCGACTTGCTTCGATGAAGGCTAAGAATTGGTTTGAACGGTACCGTCTGTTGTTCGGTGAATACCTGGGCATCGATTGGCGGCAGGGTCCGGTTGACCTGGCTCAATTTTGAGCACCTGAACCTGACGCAGGATGATTTGATCCACAACACCACGCCCGATTCATAAACGATTGCTACTACCAGAACGAAGAGGGCGTTTTGGCTATTACGTCAACGTTTGGGATACGGGACACTACCACATGATCTCCGTCTCGCACGTGCAATGTGTTTCAACCCTAAGGAACATCGCGGAATCTCTTCTTGTCGCAGAAGCCTACGTTCAATGCGATGGCCGATATCTCCTGCGTTACCATGACGCCACGAATGAACGAGCTGTCGCCGATCGGGAACGATTCGGGACGACATAAAGTAGGTAGCCGGTTCCCGGCGAGGCAAAGTACCCAGGCTGTAGCCGATATCCCAGCGGTGGCGAAGGAAGAACCATAGCGAGTCAGCACATGGCGCTCCACAGCGCCGAAGGCCCGCTCCATCCGGGTCTTCTTGCTTCCCTCCCCGCGATTGTCAAGCATTCGCGAGGTCATCAACGGGGTCAGCGTGAGCGAAACCAGTCCGCTGGCCAGAATGGAAATTACGATTGTGATGGAGAACTCACGGAAGATCCGTCCCATCAGCCCACTCATGAACACCAGGGGGATGAAGACCGCCGCCAACGACACAGTCATGGCGACGATGGACAGGACAAGTAGCGCCATCTGAGATCGTTCGATCTATTTAGTTATCCGGAGGCTCGCATCCTGCTCGATCTTGAGAAGCTGCCTGTGAATCTCCAGGGCTCGGTGCTTTATCTGGAGTTGTTGGGCCCCACTCGATGAGGAATAGCGGCGCTGGAGGTTGGCGGACTCCTTTGCCAGAGCCGAAAATCTCTCCTCGAGAAATTTCGAATAGACCTGCCAGTCAGCGGCGGGACTGGAGCGGGCATCTTCCTTGCCCTCGGTTGCTCCAACAATGCGGCACGTGTTCTGTGCCGGCGTGAGCCTGACAATTGCCGGCTCATAATCGGCGGCACTGACTCCTGGTGTTCGGGCAAATTCTACCGAGAAAGCTGGAGTCACGGTCTGCAGCACATTGGTTGAGGCCGGGCTTGGAACTCCCCACACGAGTTCCAACTAAGGACGAGAAACTCGAAGCCGGGAAATACAAAGTTTCACCTGCTTCGGAATTGTTCCCTGGGGAGTACGCAATTGTGCTTCGCCCGGTTTCAAAATTCAAGTCATTCTCCGGTGGCGATGTCGCCCGCGCCCAGGGTGACGGATTCATGTTCGACGCTGTCTGGACATTCCAGATTGCAGAGTCGGCGGAGTAGAGCACCGTGGAGAGGAGAAGCCGAATGACCTATACATCGGTTTTCCATGGGTTAGTTGCCGTCCCGCTGGCGGGCTGTGTACTGCTGGCGGCTCTGGGGTGCAATTCGACCAAGGCTCCAGCAGCACCGGCGACAACCGTGAGGCGGCAGGTTCAGGGGGCGCTGTTGGTCACATCGGCGTGATGTGCCTCGGAGATCTCGTCAACAATCCTCCAGAACCATTCCACTATTCCTATCACTTCGTGGACGCCTCCGGCGGGGTTGATGAGGAAGCGGACATAACGCTGCAAGGATGGACATCAGTATCAAGGACAAATCCGATACACACTCGTATCACGGTGTGCGTTCGGATGAGGCCAGCTGGAACAGCGCAGTGCTTGACCTTTCAGGCCTGAATTTCACCAGGATGTCCTCCACGCTCGATTCTCTCAACGACCGTTTCAGCTCTGCTTTCAGCAAGGATGGAAGCGAAGCGGTGAACGGATATCAAACTACGAGATATGCGATCGATACAGAGAAGGCGAACTCGTCTGACAAGAAGAGCTTCGAAACGCGCCCGAGTCCTTCCACTACGTTTACAAGAAAACCACATCGGAGGGCGATACTGTAGATCAGGAAGCCGACGTCACCCCACAAACTCTTGACGGCTCGCGCGCCCAAGCGGATGGTACCCCGCAAGCCATACATGCAGTTCATTCCGACCCACAGGGTTAGCACGCGGCACTTGCAGGGCTGACCGGTATTTCCGGGATGGCGAGTACGGTGAGCACATTCAACCACAACTCCGCGATGCAACGTGAATCGGACGGCGGCCCGGTCAATGGTTATCAGACCATTCACTACTCGATCGACACCGCGCGATGGGATGCGACAACTCGGAAGATTGTAGGTGACTTTGCGGTAGGCCCCGGCGGATATGACAAAGGCGACGCGTGGGTGACCGCAGATGGCTGCCCGGTGAAGCTCATCCTCGACGATGAGATGCATAAGAAGGACGGCAGCTTTCTCGAGAAAGTTCACTACGAAGAAGCAATGGTCAAGAAGTAACTTGGGGCGAGGACAAAAAGTGCGGGTGAGTGGGCAAAAGGCGATACTATGAGCGGGTAATTTCTGGGCGAAGTCGTCGAGGGCTGGTATCGCGCTTTTTCAAGACCCTTCACCGGGATCAGCGGCATTGCGCGCAAAAGCCATGCCCCTTATTGCCGAGGATCCCACACGCGTCCCAGATCACATTCTGAGCGGCCCCGACCTGCCTCTGACGAGAAGGTCCGTGCACGGCTCTTTGGCGAGTGCTGAGCTTGAGAATTGCCTGGGGAATCGGAAGCCAACCAGAAACGGCTTCTCGAAAACGCGGGACGCCGAAGGTTCTCTAAAAAATCAAGCCGGTTTCGCTACGTGATCGTTTTGTGATCGCGTTATGTTCACCCCTGCTCCTCGTCGAAACCGGAACTGAGCTTCTGGTGAGTAGAGAAAATGCCTCCAAAGTCGCCCCGCTCTGTCTGGCAGGTCGCTTTCTCTGGTCCGGTTTTTGGATGAAAAGCGTGGAATTGCGGCGATTTCTCGCACATTTATGAACTAAACCGAGGAATTTCTCTGCAGTCCAGACTGGGTGGCGGAGGGAGAGGGATTCGAACCCCCGGTACGGTTTCCCGTACATCGGTTTTCAAGACCGACTGTTTCAACCACTCACACATCCCTCCGCTGTGAGAGATGGGGTTGCTGGTAGTTTACGGTATTCCTGCGCCGAATAAGAAGTGCCCAGTCCGCCCAAAGGTCATATCAGCCCCATCGCACGGCCTGCCCTTGCGCGAGTTCAGTACGCCAGACCGGCACCTAGTTCCTGGCAAATCTTTCCGCGGCACGTGCCTTTGCCTTGGCAGCTTCCTCTTCGCGGTTCTTCGGTGGAGCACTGGTTTCGAGCGAATGCAGAAGCCTGCCGGCGATTCCGGAGATCTCATCGATCGCAGAGTTAAACGCGTCTTCGTTGGCTTTGGAGGGCTTGTTGAACCCGGTGATTTTGCGAACGAACTGCAGCGACGCCGCGCGCACCTCATCTTCGCTGACGGGCGGGTCGAAGTTAAACAGAGTCCTGATATTCCTGCACATCTGAAAACCCCTGAAAATTGGATGCTCCAGTTGAGAGAACGATCTCAGCAACGAAGCGGCTCAATAAAGATGTGAGACTAGCAGCAACGCTCCGCCTACGGCAATCACGTCTTCAGCCAGCGCGACCGCGAAATCCGGACAGCTCTTCTGTTTGGTCAACTTTTGACGCAAGTGATAGCCCTCGAAAGCGCCAGCCATCGCCCCAAGAACTCCAACCGCCACGCCAAGAATCGCGGACTGGTGCGCCGACATGAAAATGGCCGCGCCGCACAGGCCTCCAGTAAGAAAACGGAAGGCAAGCGGCGCCGGAGAGATCCGATTCGGGATTCCAGGAAACTTGTCCGCGATCAACTCTCCCAGCGCGAACGCCGTGCTGGCATAGATAAACCAGGGCCTCTCCAGAAACGAGATGGCCGTTGAATGAAGGTCAAGCCAGCCCAGATGCGCCCCCCAGGCCGTGACGGCCAAGCCGGTCATCGAGCGCAGTCCGGAGATGAACCCAACTGCAAAGGTGGCAAAAAACAGAAAGATACGGTGCAGGTGCAGGGTGGCAGAGCTCACCCAGGCAAGATAGAGCCTTTCATGGTTTGAAGGCAACCAGCCTCTAGAGCTGGGCGGGACAACATTCGGCTTACGCCCGTTCCTTGAGCCCTCTGAATCCTAACTGCAATTCGGGGACATCAAACCGTGACCATGTTCGCGGACCAGCTCTTTACGAACGCTCCGAAGCGGTCGAGCGCCTTTGAGAAATTCTCTCCGGCGGCCGCAAATCCCAGGCGGAAATGCCCGGGCGCATCGAAGCAGTCTCCTGGAGCCAGCAGAATTCCATGCTGGGTAGCGGCCTTGCAGAACGCGCGGTCGTTGTCTCCGCTCACCAGCCATGGGAACACAGTCATGCCTCCCTGCGGAGGAATCCAGCCGAGAACGTCGCGGTGGTCCGCCATGAAGCTCTCGAGGAGCTTGAGGTTCCGAGTGGCCACTTCCTTTGTCTTGCCGAGCACGACTTCACGTTTGCGGATTGCGATTTCCGAAAGAATTTCTCCAGTCGTGGTATTGCTGATCGAGAAATAGGCGCGTGCATTCCAGTATTGCCGGCGCCGCTCGGGGTCATGTTCGATCATCCATCCCGTGCGCACGCCGGCGATCGAAAAGGCCTTTGACAAATCGGAGATCACCGTGGCATGCGGCAGGCGCGCCGCCGATTTCGTTTGCCGGCCGTGGTAGATGGGATGGTAGACCTCGTCAGCCACCAACTGGATTCCGCGCTCGGCGGTGAAGTCATGCAAGTCCTCCATCTCGCTGTCGCCAATGGTCGCGCCGGTGGGATTGTGCGGGCTGTTGACCAGGATAAGTTTGGTCTTCGCGTCGGCAAGGCGCTTGATCTCTTCGGGGTCGATCCGAAAGCCGTTTTCGCGGCGCACGCGATAGAAGCGAGTTTCCAGTCCAAGAGATTCCGGGAGCGCCGAGAAAGTCGTGAATCCAGGCAGCGGGATGATGACGTTTGCGCCGGGCTCAGCCGCCAGCCACATCAGCGCCACCAGCGCCTCGGAGGCGCCAGTCACAATTTGAACGGCCTCGACCGGAACATTCTGCATGTCAGCGATCGCCTCGCGCAGAGTGTCGGCGCCCGCTGGCCGACCGTACACCAGTTTGTGGTTCAGGAAACGGTGTCGCGTCTCCTCATCGGCGAGCGAAAGAATCTCGTTGACGGTCCACGTGGGCCCGGTGCTCGCAGCCAGGTTGAAGTCTATATTGTGTTCGTATTGGTCGAGCCAGGCATCGAGCAGGAAGGGCTTGAGTTTCATGCGAGCACCTCGAATGAAAAAAGTTCGTTCTGGTTATGGATTCTCCAAAGCGGCGGATGGATGATTTTAGTTTACAAACGACGACAAATTCAGCCCCTACACAATTTGTTAGACCACGTTGAATTCGGTGATGGAATGCGCGAAAACAGTCGCTGGCACGGATCGAGACGTCTTGTCACCTTTGCATCTTCGGCCATATCGCAGGGACACGTTCCTTATATGCGGCATAATCGTCGCCGAATCTCTGTGCCAGTTCTTTGTCTTCCATGCGGATCATCACACTGCCGGTAACCAAGGCAAATAGCGTCAAGCCGTAGCAAACCAAAAGGCCGGTCCCCAGGCTCCAGGCCACCAGTTCGCACAGGTGAGCAAGGTACACCGGATGCCGCACCTGTTGGCGAATGCCAGAAGTCACCAGGCGCTGCTCGCCTTGTCCGCCCCTGACTTCCGGCAACCCACCGAGTTGTTTTCCGCTGAAGTTCTTTCCCGACTGCGAATACAGCCACAAACCAGTGGCGAACAAGAAGGCCGCTGGAACCCAGGACCAGCTACCCGCATAAAGGACGACGTGTCGCCATGGCGCAGTGATGGCCCCCACCACAATCCACATCGCCACCCAGGCAGGAACCAGTACGCGGTACGGCGAACGATTTCGCCTGCGCCAGTATTCCGCGCGAGGATGAATCAGGAACCAGAAGCAAGGGATGGTCGAGTACACCACACACGCCATCCACCCGAGGGTTTGGAGTACCTGCGACACGCAGGAAATTCTAAACGAAGCCGGCACGATGCCGGTTCTCGCCGAAGTGTGGCAGAGTAGAAGAGCATGCTTGCCGACCGCGACCCTCGCCTTGCTGGCCGCGTTGCCTTCACCTACCCGAATTTTGTGCTCTATGCGACGTCGCGGTTCTTTATTGTGCTTGCCCTGGAAATGCAGTCGGTCGCCGTGGGATGGCAGGTATATGACATCACCAAGCGGCCGCTGGACCTTGGCTACGTAGGCCTCGCGCAATTTCTGCCCGGTTTCGTGCTGTTCCTCTTTGGCGGGCACGTCGCAGACCGTTTTGACCGGCGCAAACTGCTGATGGGATGCTATGCCGCTTTCGCTGCGTGCTCCGGCCTGCTGCTCGTAATCAGCTGGAGAGCGTCGCGATCGGTCTTCCTGATCTACGTCGTTCTAGTGCTTCTCGGCTCGGTGCGCTCCTTTAACTGGCCGGCAAGCCGTGCGCTTCTGCCACAGCTTGTGCCCGAAGAACATTTCCCCAACGCGGTGGCGTGGAACGCCAGCGTGTTTCAAGGCGCCACCATCATCGGCCCGGCTGTGGGCGGACTGCTGTATGGATTTTTCAAGGGTCCGGGTGTGGTGTATGGCATCGCTCTTTTGGCGGCAGTCGTTGCCACCTCGCTGACCATCCGAATCAGGCCACGCGCAACGGCGTTGTCGAAGGAACCGGTCAGCATCCATACCGTCCTGGCAGGATTTCGTTACATCTGGGACAAGAAGGTCGTCCTGGGCTCCATCTCGCTCGATATGTTTGCGGTTTTACTGGGTGGGGCCGTAGCGCTTCTGCCGGTTTACGCGCGGGAAATCCTGCATACCGGCCCTTGGGGACTGGGACTGTTGCGAAGCGCTCCCGCCGTTGGCGCCGCCGCCATGGCAATCCTGGTCGCGCATCGCCCGATCCGGCGCCGAGCTGGAATGACCATGCTATGGTGCGTCGCCGGCTTTGGCATATTCACCATCGTCTTCGGTATTTCGCGCGACCTGATTGTTTCCATGATCGCGTTGTTCCTGGTCGGCGCCAGCGATATGGTCAGCGTTATCATCCGCGCCACGCTGGTTCAGGTCGCAACACCCGACGCGATGCGCGGGCGCGTGAACGCCGTGGACATGTTGTTTATCGGTGTGTCGAACGAGTTAGGAGAATTCGAGTCCGGACTGACTGCCCACTGGTTCGGAACAGTTCCGGCCGTGGTCCTGGGCGGGATCGGAACCCTGCTCGTGATTGCGACCTGGGCGTGGTTGTTTCCGGAGCTGCGCGACGCCGATCAACTGACCAGCGCTGAGCTGGTGACAGGCAAGTAAAGTACCGCCGTCCGGCAGCCGAGACCGGCCATTACTTCGAACGGATCACGAATTTTGCCGAGCTCATGTTGTCGTAACGATCATAAACTCGCACCACCACCACGTGCTCCTTCTGCCCTGCGGGGTTGATCACGGCAGCCGGCGGGGTCGGCGGGTCGGATGCCTGGAAGTCGTAACTTTCGGTTTTGGAGTCAGAAAGCTGCCCGACCGGTTCGACAAATTGCCAGTCGCCCGCATCAATCGAATATTCGGCCCTCTTGATCGAAGAAAATCCGTCGCTGGCAGAAAACGTCACATGGACCTTGTCTCCCGCTATCGCGGCATTCAGTCCCTGGATAAGCGGCGGGGTGGTGTCCACCTCGAATCGCGAACTTTCTTTTTCTGCGTACAGCGCCTGTCCCGGCGAGTGGGATGGCGCATCCGAGGCAACCGCCTTCACCGTATAACCGCCATCCGGAAGCAGTGACGCATCGAAGGAATAGAACTTGTCGGTAAGCTGATCTTTCAGCAGCAGCCATCGGGAATCGCCGTCGCCGCGGTAGTAAAGCGAATACACCATCTGATCGTCGTTGTCGTCGTGCACCGTCCACTTCACGCCGATCGAATCGCGATCGCGCAACATCGGAGGCGGCGCCTCGAAGTGCGGCTGACCCGGAAGGCTGCTATCGGAGACGTGCGGCAGCGCCTGGTATTTCACTCCCACCTGCACAGAAACGTCGTCGAAGTCCGGTGCGACGTTTTTCGGCAGGTAATTCACGATCACGCTGTCCACATGCGGCGGCGGTTCAGACGCGTGGAGCACGGCTTTCCATTGTATGAAGCGCGCCGCGGGCACCGAGATTTCCCCGCCCTTCTGCATTTCGACCTTGGTCCAGGGGCTCCAGTTGCGGTCGGGATTGTCCACGTTGCCGCTGCGGGCGAACAGATCGATCATCCCCGAGCCCCGCAACTCCGCGCGGCCCCAGCGGGAAAAGATGCGGGCATCGAAGACGTCGCTGTCGTAGCTGCCTTCAGGCTGAGAAGTTCCACCAAGTAAGAATACTTTTCCCAGATTGCTGGTGGAAACGTAGAGAGCTCCGCCGGGAGCGCTGGCAAACGCCGTGATCTGACTTGCGCTGGCTTTCAGAAGATCGGTGTAGTCGTCTTCATTATTGATGGCGAACAGGTGCCCGCGATTACCGGTGCCCGCGATCAATCGCCCGCGCGCGTCAAAGGCAAAGGCATATACCAGGTCCTCGCGGCTGGTCCAGATGCGGGTGGGCGAGCCGTCGGGGGCGATGCGGTAAATCTCAGAGCCGCCGGTCGCGCCGACGCCCGGACTCGGGATGCTTGCCGGCGCGGGCGGCGGAGTCGTAGAAGCTCCTGAGATCGTCAGCCCCGGTTGGCCCGATGGCGCTGCGGTGCTCGGAGCCGGGGTTGCCGGCGGAGTGACGAGAATCGGCCCCGGTCCGCCTCCACGCTTCTCACCGGCCCCAGCCGCATAGATGTTCCCGGCTTTGTCGATCGCCAGCGCGGTGATTTCTTTCTTGGGAGCGCTATAGAGAACGAAGCCTTGTCCATCGGGCGATATACGGTAGACAAGACCACTGCCGTCCGAACCCGCGATCAGGTTCCCGTTCCCGTCGAAGGCCAGCTTGCGTATGTGCACTTCATCGCTTTTGAAAAAAAGCGGGTGCTCGCGCCGCGGCGTAACTTTGAAGATCTTTCCCTGGTCGCCCGTGGCCACGAAAAGATTGCCGAGTTTGTCGAAGGCCAGGTCCCAGATGTATTTGGTTCCGGGCTCGAAAAATACGGAGGAACTCCACTTCGACTCCGATGTGCCCGGCTTTTCCGCTTCGGCCAGGTGTCGCTCGATCCGATAAATCTTCCCGTCGGGATTGGTCGCGGCATACACCGCTCCAGACTTATCCACTGTCACCGATTGGACCTGAAGTTCCTGCGGCTCAAAGATCACCTCAGACTTCCCCTCCGGAGTGATGCGGTAGACGCGCGCCGGCGAGCCTGTGGCAACGAACAGGTTCCCATTCACGTCCGCGGCGATGGACCAGATATATGTGGAAGGGCTGGTGGAGATCTGCTTGAACGCCGGGGCCAGTTCCAGGCCACCCAGGCTTCGAATCGCGATTCCATTGGTCGTTCCCTTCACCAGTTCCTCAAACCTGGATTGCTCCCAGGTACGTGTCCCTTCGCCAAAAGCGAAGTGGGTTGCACCCAGAATCAGGCTCAGGAAAAACAGCTGTCGCAGGCGACTTGGCAAGATGCATTCCCTCGAGTGCAGATTTAGCGGAAAAATCAGGGTATCACGGAGACCACGCGCCCAAACGCGAAGGCCCGGGGCGGGGAGGAATATTGAGTGACGATGGTACCCGCTCTGAAACAGCAAATCCCGGCCAGCCTTACTTGATGCTGATGGTCAGCACTTGCGCGCCGCTCACTACGTAGTCGAGCGGCGGAGTCGCGGCTTCTGTCACCGAAGATTCGTTCAGAACCACCATGTCCTGGGTGCCGCGCATGCCGTCCATCACGTTCATAATGGACAGCGGTAGCGCCGGCATGACTTTGTCCGCCACCATGGCCTCCGGATCGGCTTCGAGCAGCGAGACATAGACACGATTGCTGACATGCTGCTTGTTCAGGTACGAGACGGTAGATGCCAGGTCCAGCTTGCGTCCGAGCGGCATGCCCCGCCGCGCGTGATCGAGGGTGTCGCCATCGCTAATCAACACCCGGAGCGGGCCCTTCGACGCCGTGGTCGGAATGTGAATCGGGATCTGGTGAACGATGGGGTCGCCGCGGTACGGTCGCACCACCGCTTCCACGGTCATGTCGTCGCCAGGGCGCGCCTCAGTGACGTCAGTGCGCGCGGCTTCCAGGCGGGCCCAGCGGCGCTCCCGCACGATTTCGAAATTCAATTCCACACCCTTCACGTCCGGCACGTTGTACGGGTTGTCGTAGATCCGGCTGAAGCGGTCCCCGACCGATAAGGCCGCCAGCGCCGCCGCCGGCTGTGTGCCGTCGGTCGCCGAGAACATGTTCTGTACCGTTACCGTGGGATAGCCAGTAACATTGATGTGGCCATCCATGCGGTAGGTGATCTCTTCACCGTACTCGTTCACGCCGTGCAGTGCGTTATAGACGGTGGCCATCATCGCGACCGGACTCAGGCGCGGATTGTTCAGCACCTCGTAGTGAAACTGCTTCGTGGTTAGCCCGCCCTGAATGTTCAGCGTGACCGGAATCATGTCCGGGGTCTTGCCGAACTCGCCCAGGATCCCGGTATGGCGGTCCTGCACGAACGAGCCCACCGCCTCGGTGGCATTGACGATCTTGAAAGCATTCAGCGGCGAGGGAAGCGTGGCCAGAACGTTGGCCTTGGTCATCGGCATGTCAACGCTTCCGAATTGCATCAGCGGGTGTCCGCAGGCGAGCAGGTGCTGCGCGTCCATATAGGTAACGGTGCAGGTAGCCGCGATGTCCATGTCGCCCCGCACCAGGATGGCGCTGACCGCCGAGCCCGGCTCCAGGGGCTCAGGCTGCTTTTCGTCGCTGACTGAACCGGCTCCCATTACTGGAACGATTCCGGCCGTGGCAAACTGCGAAGAGAACTGCTTCACCGCGTCTTCCGAGAATCCGCTGAACACAAGCGGCGTCTCAATCGGCTTCAGGTAATTGGCAAAATTCTGGACCGGTGTCTCCGCCAACCCGGGACCGGACGCTTTCGTAGCTGTGGAAACGGCTGCCTTGACTGTGGCAGGGTTGGCCGTAGGCGTTCGATCCATGGCATTGATCTCGAGCATCTCCTCGATCGGGGTCACGCCTGCGATCGGCTCCTTCGAGAATTCGCCGATGCGAAACGCGAGCGCGCCCGCCAGTTTGCCGTCGAGATACACCGGGCTTCCGCTCATGCCGGCCACCACTCCGGTGTACTCCGCCTTCTTTCCGTGCAGGCGCACCAGGATGATGTCGCCCTTGGGCCCGTTGGAATTCCTCAGGATGCCCAATACTTCGACCTCCATGGGCTCAGGTTTGGTGCCCTCGAACACGGTGTAGGCGACACCATGCATGCCAGCGTGAATCTGGCTGACCGGAATGATTTCGGTGCCTTTGGGCGTTACCGCGTAAGTAGCCGGACAGAGTAGGAAGGTGCAGAGAAGTGCCCACGCGAGAACAGCAAGTCTCATTGAGTTGCCCCGGGAGGACCGCCAACTGGTCCCACCAAAATTTCTGTGACTTCGCGAAGCAGCTCCCGGTTTTCCGGGTAGAGGAGAGGTGCCGAACATCCCAAACCGCGAAGCAGTGCGTCTATACTAGCATAGGGTGGTCTGAAGGGATTCCATGTTTTCCATGCAACTGGAGCGGAAAAACTCGCGTCTGGGCCAGACTTTCGTCTATGCACTTTTTCTTGTGCTGATGGTCACTTTAGTAACCTTGACTTTTGCAACTGGTCTCTATGCCGCACAGGACCAGTCCTCTTCGCCGGGCTCCCAGAAGCAGGAAGCGCCGCCCGAAGCCGGCGGACCCCAGAGCGACACCGGCCCTTACGCAATTCCCAAGAAAAAGGAGGAGCCTCCTCCGCCACCTCCGCCCACCGAACGCCCCAAAAAAATCGAAGGCATGCCCAATTACTCCATTTCCGTGGACGTGCCCCTGGTGAACGTGGATGTCAGCGTCATCACCAAGGATGGGCAATTTGTTCCTGGGCTGAAGCAGGACAATTTCAAGGTAATGGAAGACGGCGTCCCCCAGAAGATCACCAGCTTCAACCAGTCCGAGGCGCCCATCACCGCCGTCCTGCTGGTGGAATTCAACGCCGGCGACTATTACTTTGTTTATGATTTGCTCAGCGCAGCCTACACCTTCGCCAACGGCCTGAAAAAGGAGGATTGGGTTGCTGTCATCTCCTATGACATCAAGCCCCATATCTTGACTGACTTCACTCAGGACAAGCGAGCCGTGCAAGGTGCGCTTGGCGAGTTGCGTGTTCCGGGATTTTCCGAAGCGAATCTATTCGACGCGCTCTATGACACACTCGATCGCCTCGACCAGATCCAGGGGCGGAAGTACGTCATCCTGGTGACCACCGGCATCGACACCTTCAGCAAGTTGAACCTCGACCAGATCACGAAGAAGATCAAGACGACAAAAGATGTCACCATTTTTCCCGTCAGCGTGGGGTGGCAGGTGCGGGAACGTTGTGAACGATATGGTTGTGCTGGAAGCCACGGAGTTGCAATTCCGATCAGCAACATGGACTACCTGCAAGCCGACAACGAGATGAACACCTTTGCCAAGCTGACCGGAGGGCGCGCCTACTTCCCCCGCTTCCAGGGAGAATATCCGGAGATTTTCCAGAGCATCAACAGCGACATCCGCAACCAGTACACGCTGGCCTATCACCCCACCAATCCCAAGCTGGATGGGACCTACCGCAAGTTGAAAGTCGAAGTCATCGGCCCGGATGGAAGCCCGCTCAAGGTCCGCGATCAAAAAGGGAAAGATGTGAAATACCAGATCGTGGCCCGCGAAGGCTACACCGCCAAGCACACAGTCGACTAGTAAGAACTGAACATTAAGAAGTGAACATTTAAGGAAGTAAGAATTAAACCTGCACCAACACATCCCGCCCTTACTCGATACTAGGTACTAGGTACTCGCTACTAGCTGGTACAATCTCCAGTCCGCCAACCCTCAAAGGAATTCAGCCTTGATCGCACGCTATACCCGGCCCGAGATGGGCCGCATCTGGAACGAAGAAAACCGATTTCGCAAATGGCTTGCGGTAGAGATCGCCGCCACCGAGACCCTGGCCGAAGCCGGCATGGTGCCGAAGCAAGCCGCCCAGGTCATCCGCGAGAAGGCCGACTTCAAGCTCGACCGCATCCACGCCATCGAGGCCGAGGTCAAGCACGACGTCATTGCCTTCACCACCTCGGTCGCCGAGATCGTCGGTCCCGACTCCCGCTGGTTCCATTACGGCCTGACCTCGAACGACGTCGTGGACACCGCGCAGGCGCTACTCATCCGCGAGGCCTCCGCGATCATCGCGCAGGATCTCCGCAAGCTGCACGATGTTCTCAAGCGCCGCGCCTGGGAGTTCAAAGACACGCCCATGGTCGGACGCACCCACGGCGTTCACGCTGAGCCCATCACCTTCGGATTCAAGCTCGCTAACTGGTATTCGGAGGTGGGCCGCAACATCGAGCGCTTTGATCGCGCCGCTGAAGAAATGCGAGTCGGAAAGTTTTCCGGCGCAGTTGGAACTTTCGCCCATCTCAGCCCCGAACTCGAAGAAAAGATGTGCGAGCGCCTGGGACTGCAAGCCGCTGCCGTCTCGTCGCAGGTGATTCAACGCGACCGCCACGCCAACTACCTGGCGACGCTCGCGGTCATCGCCAGCACGCTCGACAAGTTCGCCACCGAGATTCGCCACCTTCAGCGAACTGAAGTACGAGAAGCCGAAGAGTACTTCAGCGAGAAGCAGAAGGGTTCCTCCGCTATGCCGCACAAGCGCAACCCGGTCACCTGCGAGCAGATCAGCGGGCTGGCACGCGTCGTGCGCTCTAACGCGCAAGCGGCTTTCGAGAACGTCCCACTCTGGCATGAGCGCGATATTTCGCATTCGTCCGTCGAGCGCGTCATCATCCCCGATTCAACCACGCTGGTCGATTACCTGTTGCAGAAGACGACGAATCTGATCGACACCATGTTTGTCTATCCCGCGCGCATGCAGAAAAACCTCGACAGCACCGGAGGCCTCGTCTTCAGCGGCCAATTGCTGCTCGACCTGGTCGAACACGGAGTCTCCCGCGAAGACGCCTACCGCATGGTGCAAAGCCACGCCATGCATGCCTGGAAAGAAGGGTTGGACTTTCGCGAGCTAGTTTTACAAGACAAAGAAATCACCGGCCGCGTCCCGCGCGAGCAGATCGAACGCGCCTTCGACCTGAAACGCCAGTTGCGCAACATCGACAAAATCTTCGCCCGCGTCTTCAAGCAATAAGGCTGGGAGGGCAAAAATGCTCGAACTCGAAACCGTACGCCTTGAGATTCCCGAGGACAGCAACATCATCGTCGGACAAACGCACTTTATAAAAACCGTAGAAGACGTGTACGAAGCGGTCGTGAATACCGTCCCGCAAGGCAAATTCGGCCTGGCCTTCAACGAAGCCTCGGGCCCTTGCCTGATTCGCTCAGAAGGAAATGACGAAGAGCTCCGCAGTGCCGCCATTCGCAATGCGCAGGCTGTCGGAGCAGGACACATGTTCGTGCTCATTTTGCGCCATGCGTTCCCGATCAACTTGTTGAATGTCGTCCAGAATGTCCCCGAGGTGTGCTCGATCTTTTGCGCTACAGCGAATCCAGTTGAAGTCGTTGTGGCAAGAACTGAGCAAGGGCGCGGCATCATGGGAGTCATCGACGGTAGCTCGCCCAAGGGCATAGAAAGCCCCAGCGAGGTGACTTCGCGCAAAGAATTCCTGCGCCGTATCGGCTATAAGCGCTAGTCGTATGTAGGGCGGGCGCCTGGACTGAAGGAATAGTCGCGAGCACCCTTGACATTTGCTTTTCGCCCGGTTTTGGACACGACCGAACCTTGGAACATGAATCTGTCGCCCGTACACGGCGCTCGGGGATCGT